>Ga0265295_1001732_pt1 | contig 37353 bp, 59 predicted proteins | sample Munlansysbiofilm_FD_192503 | JGI IMG/M metagenome (GOLD analysis project Ga0265295, IMG submission 192503) | Leachate microbial communities from a municipal landfill in Southern Ontario, Canada - Methane capture system biofilm | ecosystem: Engineered > Solid waste > Landfill > Unclassified ... | reverse complement strand
CATTAGTGAGGTAAACATTGTTAACATAAAAAGAAGAGTTTTTATTCAAACTTATGCACCGATTTATGAAGAAGCTTTTGACGCCACTTGGACGCCTAATTTTGTTAATTCTAATAAACAAAAAATGGAAATCACTAATGATGTGGTTATGTCAGAGCCAGTAAACATGGAAGTTGGCGACTTAATTCAAATTGAGTTTTTACAAGATGCTAGTGGTGGTCATTCTATTACTTGGTTTGCGGGTATAACTTGGCTAAGTGCTGATTATACTTTGAATGAAAACTTAAACAAAACAAGCGTCTATATTTTAGAAAAAACAGGCGATTCAACTTATAAAGGATATTTAGCAGGAAAGGAATACTAAATATGGAGGTAATTTTTATTGTAGTTGGTTATGAAATTGAAGACCCACAGGGCAACTTGTTAAACAGTTGTCAAATCGAGGTCTATGCTAAAAGTGAAAAAGAAGCTATTAAAAGAGCTAAACAATATATTAGCAAAAAATTTTATAAAGTCAGACAAATCATTGAGAAGAAATAAAAGATGTTAAGTCCGAATATTATTATCTTATTTGATGGCGCTCACGCAAGTGTTCCTAGTGGATTCAGTAGAGAGACATCACTTGATTCTAAATTTCCAAAATCATCTGGAGCAGAAGCCCCAAATGTTACAGGTGGTTCGGCAACTCATTCTCACACAAGCCCAGCTCACTCTCACGCCTTAGCAGAACATAGCCATTCCTATACTAAGATTTATGGGCAAAGTGCTTGGTTAGCTAACAGTATTGCAGATGGTTCTGGTATCGCTCAGGTTTCTTTTCATGGAGGTAATACTGGAGCTTTAACAGGTGGCACAACAAGTACCACCGCAGTTACTTATGGAGCTGTTTCTAACAACCCACCTTACTATGAATTTATAGCAATCAAATCTACTGGTTATAATTTCATTCCTGTTAATGGAGTTTTACTAAATAAAAACACCTCAAGAAGCGGTTTGGTTTTTCACTCTGCGTCTGCGGGAAAATATATTAAAATTGCGCCTACTGGTCAAAATGCTGGTTCTATGGGTGGAAGTACCACAAATGTTCACCCAATAAATCATAGCCATGTAGCTAATGTTCACTCACACGCCCCAAGCACAAGTACCACCAATGGAGCTAATAATCAGAAAAATGGAAGCGGTGGAGCTGGCGATGCTTCGCCAAATATTCATAGCCATGTATTTTCTGCCGGTAATGCTACCATTCCAATCGATGACTTTGTTGGAAGTTTAACAACTCTTGAAACAGTAGAGCCTGCTTACTCAACCATCAATGCTTATAAAAATGAGAGTGGCTCCCCAGTTTTGCCAAAAGTTGGGGATATAGCAATGTGGCTCGGTTCTGTTGCTTCAATTCCTATTGGTTGGGTTTTGTGCGATGGAAATAATGACACGCCGAATCTTACCGATAAATTTGTTAAATTAAATTCTGTCGCTGGAGTGCCTACTACTGGGGGATCAAACACTCACTCTCACGCCTCACAAAATCACACTCATACAACTACTTATGCGCTTCATCTCCATGCGATGACCTCTGGAAATGTCTTACAGAATTTAATTACTAGAGTTGGAAGCTCTCAACAAGGGTGCGATCCACAACATTATCATCAAGGGAATTCTAATAATACTTCAGCTAGTTATTTAGCAGGTAGCACCACTGGAAATTCTGCTGATAATCAGCCAGAATATAGAACAGTAGCTTTTATTCAATTTGAATTTGCGACCGGTGGTGGGTCAATAGTTACTAAAATGTTAAATTAAGAAAGGTTAATATGGATTTAGAACAATATGTATTAGGAGCTTTCGTTTTAATCGGATTAGTTAATGGAATTCAATTTTTAATTGATAAACAATGGGCGTCTTTTATTAAGTTTATGACTGCTGTTATTGCTGGTGGGGTTTTTGGTTATCTTCAATGGTTTGGTTTGCCTAGTTTAGAGATAGGACTAGCTGTTGGTATTAGTTCAAGTGGAGCTTATAAGGTTGCTCAAAAGTTGGGTGGAGAATAAATGACCATAGACTCTATAGTAATTCTTCTTTTATTTATCATTTTATTGTTTGTTATAGACCTATGTACTGATGAAGATGATGGAAGTCTATGTCAGACCTTAAAAAAGAAGAAAAAAAAAGTTAAAAAAAAGCAAGATAAATGAGTTAAAACACGCCTTTCATCCGACTGGCGTTGTTTTTTATTGCTTGCTAAGGACTAGTAGAACAGAATTATAGGTTTTAGCAATCTTTAACAATGACTGCTAAATCAGAAAGCTAGGTGAGTAGCGAAAGATATAATTTTAGTAATGAAATGAAGATTAAAGCTCATAAGCGAGCCGAACTTTTTAACCCAAAAAAATCAAAAGATGTTCATCACATAGTTTCTAAATTTACTGCTAACAAATATGGATTGCCGACCCACTTAGTTAAAATAGACGAGAACGCTATTGCACTAGAAAAAGACTTTCACTCTTGGATACACGGAAACAGGTTAAGCACAGAACAGTTAGCCGAACTATTGGGAGATGAAATGACAGAGTTGGATTATTTAATTGATGATAATGAGATTGAGTGGAAAGGTTTTGACGAAGATGATTATATATTTTTAGCAGTTGCTTATTTAGGCATAGCACAGGAATACTTTGATAAAAAAAGAGTCTATCAACGACCAAAGAAATCAAAAGCTAAAAGACACAAGAAACGAAGATATTAGACAGTGGCTTTTTGCTATGGTAGAAATAGCTATGGAAAATCCGGAAAACCAAAAGCGAATGTGGGAAATATGGAAAGCAATAGAAGTAAATGAATTTAGAAAAAATAAGTCGTGAAGTTCTAGCTCAAAATAAAGAAATTGCTCTATTTAGAGATGATGATATTTATTCTATTGTGCAAATGATAGTTTGTGAGGCTTCTGAGCTACTAGAAGCCACTGAAAACGCCTTTTTGACTGATGACCTGACATCTGTCGCTAGTGAGGCTGGAGATTGCTTTTATTTACTGATTAGACTGTTTGACGCTTTAGGCATTGATGAGCGAGCAGTTGAAATTAAAAAAGACAGAAATTATCTAAAATATGCTGGAAAAACAAGCAGAGAACAAGCTATTAAAGAATGGAAAGAAAAAGGCGGTGATAAGGCTTTTTTTGAAAGTTTATTGACAAAAGATGATAAAAGTATATAATAACTAAATCTGTTGCAGAACGGGTAAAAGCAATCTGCGACACGAATATAATAATCAAGCCACGATACAAAAGTGGCTTTTTTATTGACAATTTATCTAATAACTGCTAGTTTAAATTTACTTAGGTTTTAGTTGCTATGATGTCTAACTGATTAGCGATTAGAACCTAAAAACTAGGCGATCTCTTTAGTTTTGAACTTGCATATAGCCTAATTTACTAGTCTCTTTTTAGAGGTCGCCTAGACTTTAAAATTTGCACTTGATTTTTAATAAAAAATAATATAAATTTATTATTGATGATAGATACACAGACAGAAGTAAAACAAATTATTCCTAAAAGAATTCCTTTTAAATGTCCAGTTTGCAATGGCTTTGGTACTCTCAAACACGGAGAGCTAATTTGCCACGCCTGTAATGGAAAAGGCTATGTAGTAATAGATAATACAGAAAGAGATAAAGATGAAAACAAGAATAATCCATACTAATTTTTGGCTTAATACCTCGCAAGATAAATTAAGCCTTGAAGCTCAACATCTTTATATTTATCTAATAACTAGCAATCATATCGGACTTTGTGCTGTGTTTTGTATTCCAGAAGTTTATTTAAAGCACGAAAGTCGCTTAAATGATGAGCAACTTAAAAAAGCCAAAGCTGAATTGCAAAAACAAGATAAAGTTAGATTTTATGATGAATGGATATATGTAGTAAAAGGCGAAAGTTTTGTAAATTACCTCAACTCTCCTTTAAATCAAAGAGCTTATAAAAAAGAATTAGCTTTTATTCCTAAGAAGGTACTATCTGAATTAAAATATACTAGTATAGATACTACTATGCATAGTAACGATAAATCAGAAATAATAAATAATAAATCAAAAATAATAAATCAAAAACCCAGTGATGACTTTTTAGCTAGTATTAGAAAAGAGATAACAAGTAAACTTAAATAGGAAGGCTCTATGAACATTATTAAAATTGATAAGCAGCACGATCTTGAATACTCAGGATTTAAACTACAAAAGACGGGATTGCTGCCAATAGGTAGTCCCACCTTTGAGCAATGGCAAGAGTGTGGACAATTTATACAAAAAGCGTCAGGCGCAGTCCAGCTATGGCTAGGAGACTGGCTTAACTATGGCGAGCATAAGTGGGGAGAGAAGTATGCACAAGCCATAGAGGAGACTGGACTTGAGTATGGCACTCTTAGAGATGCTTCTTGGGTAGCTAGTAAAATTGATTTGTCGATTCGCAACGACAATTTAACCTACCAACACCACAGAGAGGTAGCTACACTAGAACCAGACAAACAAAAAGAGGTGCTTGATTGGGCCGAAGCAGAAGGTGCAACAACAAGAGAAACCAAACAAAAAGTAAGAGATGTTAAGCGTGATAGTCAGCTAAAATCGCTAAACGGTATCAATCAAAAGGAATTTGCCAAAAAGGTAATACACGGAGAGTGCATAAGCGAGCTTAAAAAGCTGGCAGACAAATCCATTGATTTAATATATGTTGATCCGCCATACAATGTCGGTAAAGGAGATTGGGATAATTTTAGCGACTACGACTTTAAAGTTTTTATAATTGAGTGGCTTAAACAATGCCTTAGAGTCATTAAAGACAAATCACACCTCTTTATAAACTTTGACTCCGATAAGGCTGCTTGGCTTGAGACGCTAATTGCTAAAGAGTTTGGCATATATCCAGCATCTAGGATAATTTGGCATTACAGGAATGCTGGTGGCAAATCATCAGGCAAGTTTAAGTTTAGCAAAACCTATGAGCCAATACTACACTATGCCTTTGGCGATAAACCATTAAACTTTCCAATAGATTGGGATGATAAAAGATTTGATGTTTGGGTAATAGCAATACCTCAAGTTAATTTTGAAGGTGGCAAAGACCACCCAACTCAAAAGCCACTAGAGCTAATGGAGAGACTAGTTGAGTTTGGCAGTATGCCAGGAGAGTTAGTGCTTGATCCAATGGCTGGCTCTGGAACAACTGGCGTAGCAGCACAAAAATTAAACCGAGACTTTATCTTAATTGAGAATAATAAGGATTACATAAATGTCATCAAAAAAAGATTATCAATATAATCAAAGACAAGCAGTTAAGGACTTTGACATTATTAAACCAATACTAAACAGGATTGGCTTTAGTGGGGAATTCTACCTTGTGGAAGGAGATAACCACCCACTAGCAAAAAGCCTAGACACATTATCGGGCATAGACACTTGGTACTTTCACAAAAGCAAGTGGTGTAGAGGTATGGCCAGTCGCATCCAAAGAGACGGCAGGGACTGGTCTAGCTTTACGGTAAGACGGGCAACCGAGTTTTATAAGCGCAGCAATGCCATCAAAAACAACTTTTTATATCCGTATTACACTATGCAAACATATATTGTTGATGGGATTGTGTCATCGCTTGCCATAGCCAAAACAAAAGATGTTATCAGCTATATAACCAAACACAAAGTTCCAGTAAAACAAAATAGCGACGATGGCAACGAGTTTTACATAGTGTTTTGGGATGATATGGTAAAGGCAGGTTTTAACATAAAGATTTACAAGTCAAAGGACAACAATGAGTGATCTTAACCAAAAACTAGCAAAACTTCGCATTAAATGGAAAAATCACCCAGAGCTTCGTCCAATAATTGAAAGACAAGCTAAAGCACTAAAATATTCTCAGCTTGAAAATATAAGTAAAGAAGAACAACAAAGCGAGTCTTTTGTGGCTGATGTCATAGACGGCTTACTTGATTAAAATTGCTATTGACAAATACTAATCTATGCCTCATAATGATAGTTAGTAAAAATAAAAGAAAGGCTATATGGAACGACTAAACAAATCTCAAATGAAACAACAAATTGAGGAACTCTACTTTGATAAGTTAGAGGATAACTGCGTTGACTTCACAGAGTATAACGACATCGGCAACGGCCAGACTGAAAGTCTTATTAAAGACGAATATATTGAAACTGTTGAAAATATGATTGATTATATCTGGGGAATAGATAACTGGATCGGTCAATGGACATTAGATTTATACAATAGCGCAAAGGAGAACTAATTATGGCAAGATCAATGACAATAACTAAAAACGCTGTTTTTAAACAAAATCAGCTAGTTACGCTAGTACAAAAAACACCAAAAGAACACATTAAGATTAGACCAGGTAGAGGTGGTAAACAATTTAAATATGTTACAACTTCTTATGTTCAATCGGTGCTTAATACAGTCTTTGGTTGGGGATGGTCATTTGAAGTTAAAGATCAAGGACTCTCACCTGATAAATCAAGCGTTTGGGTACTTGGCAAGCTAACAATCTTAAATCCAAAAACTCAAGAACCAATGATTATTAAAGAACAATTTGGCTCAAGTGATATTAAAAAAGATAGAGCAGGCAACGAACTAGATTATGCAGACGATATGAAAGCTGCTGCTTCTGACGCACTTAAAAAATCTGCTTCACTACTTGGAGTTTGTGCCGACCTTTACGCTGATCCTGAAACTGCAAGCGAGATTAACAAGAAAGCTGAGCAGGTGCGAAACATCTTAATTGAGATGAGAAAAAAACAAGCCGAAGGCGAAAAGCAAGAACAAATTAACTTACAGGAACAAGAATGATAAAAGTAAACATAAAAAAATTAGACGAACTAAAAAGCTGTGGAGACTTTGCAACCAACAGAGAAGCTGAAAAGAGCCTTGTTAGCTTATTAGAAGCCAAAAAACAGGTAGATGATGTATATAACGAAGTACGAGAGTTATTAAAACAAAACATCCAAAACGAAGGCTTAGATTTTGTTGAAGGCGATTTAATTAAAGCCAGTGTTTATCAAACAGGATCACGCTATAAACTAATTAACAAGGAAAAATGTCCGCCAGAAGTTTTAGACATTAAGCTAAGTCCAAGCGCCGTTGACGCTTATTTAGAGAATAATGATAAGTTGCCAGAAGGTGTTGAGGAACTTGAAAGTAGATCAACTGGTATAAGGATAACCACAAAATGCTAAGAGTATCATTTTCAATTCTTGATCCACTATCCAGAGGCAATATAGACGAGGCACTGCTTCGCTTTTGGCGAGTGGTAAGAGAACCAACACAGGCAATGATTGAAGGCAAAATGCTACACGAACAATTCCAAAGCGAAGTTAAAGAAACTAATTGTCTGCCTAAAGTATTTGGCGGCGCTAAACTTATTAAACCAGAAACCGAGTTAAAAATTAAAACAGTAATTGATGATTGGATTGAATTTGTTGGCGTGATTGATTTACTGGATCAAAATACAATCTATGAATATAAGACTGGCAAATCAGGACTTAATGCCTATGGCAAATCTTGGCAAATTAGATGCTATCAAAAACTAGCAGAAGATAATGGATTTTCTATTAAAGACGCTTACATATTTTACTTTAATCAGCACAAACAAATAGCAAACAAAGGCAAAGTCTATCTAAGCGAGAAAACAAAAGAAGATGCTACCGAGTGGATTAGAACTTGGGCCAGTGAACTAAAATGTGCGCTAGATATTAGCAAACAATTAGATTCAAATTATACAGATTATGATCCACTTAAGGAACAAAATGAAAACTAAACATTGTCCTCACTGCAACCTAGATTTACCAAGAGAGGCTTTTACTTCAACTAGAGCTAAGTATTGCATAAACTGTAAACGAATTAGACAGCTTGAACAACAAAAGGAAATGCAAAAGAGAGCTTTGGAGAGAGTTAAAACTAAAAAGCGAAAAACAAAGCAGGTTATTAGTAAAGTCAACCTTAAAAAAAAGGTGCAAAGAGTATTTAATAAATATATTAGATTAAGAGATAAATATAAACCTTGTATTAGCTGCGGAGTTACTTCTTGCAAGACTTGGCAAGCAGGACACTTTTGGGCGATGGGTTCTAACGGTGCTTTGAGATACCACGAGGATAACTGCCACAAACAATGTGCAAGCTGCAATACTTTTAAATCAGGAAACTTACTAGAGTATCGCTTAGGTTTAATTAGAAGAATAGGCATTGATAGAGTAAACGCTTTAGATGAGACGAGGCACGACACTCACAAATTTACTAGAGAAGAATTAGAGAACTTATTAACAACTTATCAACAAAAAATAAAGGAATTATGAAAGAAGAAAGACAATATACTATGTCAGATAAACGTATCCTAGAGGATTTAAAGAAATCCAACTTTACTTGGGGAATGCAGTTAGAGATGGCTCGCAAATACAATCAAGGCGATACTACATTTGCCAAGCTAGGTGCAGGAACTAAGCAGCGAGCGCATCAAATTGTTAATCGCATTAACCAAATGGATACCGCTTTACTTGAGAGAATTACTAAGATTGCACAGGAGAATAACCTATTTTAAAATTGCTATTGACTTAATTATTAAAGTATGCCTATAATAGACCATATGCAAAAAAGAAAAGCCTGGAACAAAGGAACAAGTAGAATAAAAACAGTTAGAGGTAAATACGACTTTTACAAAGGTAGTAGATGGTCGCCAGTTGCCGGACTTGCCGGATCAATTACGCTTTGTCTTTGGCTACAATTTTTCGGCCAAAGTTATAACTTATCTAAAATGGAAGTTGAAGCGACTGATTATAAAACACCAGTAGTAGTGGTTGAGGCTAACAAAGAACTAACACAGCAACAAAAAATCCAACAATATATCATTGAGGTCTTTGGTAAAGACGCTATGCAAGCGCTAAAAATTGCTGAATGTGAGAGTGGTTTTACTCCAAGTAGAATTGGCGATCAACATTTAATGAGTAACAATGCCCAAACAGGCGAGTGGATAGGCGATAGCATAGGTATTTTTCAAGTAAGAAGCGGCGGAAGTGATTGGAACAGAGCTTTGGCCAATGGAATGAGTGTAGAGGAATTTAGAGCTAAATTAAAAAATTGGGAGTATAACATAAACTATGCTAAAACCATCTTTGATAGAAGTGGTTGGAGTGCCTGGCATAATTGTGCAGTAAAGACTAACGCTTATTAAATAGTTTGAGCTGAATCCGCTGATAACCAGCTTAAATTAAAGAGTTTGCTAGCACCTCTTTTAAAAACTAGCAAAGTAAAAGGAAACATTATGAAAAAAGAAAAAACACTAAAAACAATCGGATGGATTATTATTATTTTGGAGTGGCTAAACTTATTGTGGCAAGCATTTGCTTATGAACTGATAGCTCTTGCTATTGGTTTAATTTTTATGCCTTTTGTAGCTGTGCCAATCGCCTTAATTAGTTATTTATTTACTAGTCTTTGGGGTTTAGTTGATATTTTACTTGTAGCTCTTGCTGTTTACTGGATAGTTAAGTACTCGGATTAAAAATAATGAGAATTAGATTAGACTGGGAAATCAAACTAGCCAAACCTCTACCACCGAGAAAGATTGCTTATAGTAATCAAATATCTTGTATCTTTATTCAATTTTATTATTTACAAATCTTAATAAGGAAAAAATGAAACCATATCTTGAATCAATCTTAATAGTGCTAGTCGCTATGATAATTAGTGCTTTCCTAATAGCTGGAATGTGGCTTGGTGTTAAACTAGTAATTGAAGGATGGGAAATAATTAAAGAATTAAAGGAAATATGTCTAAGTTGCTAGTAAGTAATATATGATAATGCATAACTGTATAAAATGCGATTACTTTGAGGTGATTCCACTAGCTGACGAAGAATTGCCTGTATTTCAAAAATATGAGTGTCCTAAGTGTAAAACCATACAGTTTATTAAACATAGTAGAGTTAGTCCAGAAACATATTCAGAAGATATGATTGTGATAGATGAAAAAAACAAGTCAATTAAGGTAAAGGAACTATGAAACAACATATAACAGAAACCAACACTAAGAGCTGAGAAGGGAAATATGACCAAACAAATACAGACAGTGGGAGGGCAAGTGAAAATTTATTCACCATTAGGTTGCAATTGTTACTGGACAAAGAACGCTGACGGCTCTGACTGGAAGGGTGAGGTTTGCGTAGAACATGTAGAGGAAATGATAGCCCAAGCCCAACAAGAAGCGGTGAGTAAGAATGCAGATCGTGACCTAAAGTTTTTGAAAGAAATGCAGAAATATGCAGGTGACAAAGTTGATTGGGTAGACAAAGAAATGCTTTTAGAAATGATTAGCCACTGGATACACGAACTTGAAGCCTTACAAAAGGAGGAGAAGAAATGGGAGAGTTATTATTAGCAAAGTAAAGGAAAGTTATGCAAACATACATTATAAAAAATCAAAAAGACTTAGAAAAGTTTAAGGATGACTACGGTTATAAAATAGATGGAAACGCAGAGTTTGAGTATTCGGCAATATTTGAAGGAAGATTGTTCGTTAATGGTTATTTGTCTATTAAAGCTGGTGGGTCTATTGAAGCTGGTGAATTTATTGAAGCTGGTGGGTTTATTAAAGCTGGTGGGTCTATTAAAGCTGGTTGGTCTATTAAAGCTGGTTGGTCTATTAAAGCTGGTGAATTTATTAAAGCTGGTGAATTTATTGAAGCTGGTGGGTCTATTGAAGCTGGTTGGTCTATTAAAGCTGGTGGGTCTATTGAAGCTGGTGGGTCTATTAAAGCTGGTTGGTCTATTAAAGCTGGTGAATTTATTAAAGCTGGTGAATTTATTGAAGCTGGTGGGTCTATTGAAGCTGGTTGGTCTATTGAAGCTGGTGAATTTATTAAAGCTGGTGAATTTATTAAAGCTGGTTGGTCTATTGAAGCTGGTGAATTTATTGAAGCTGGTGAATTTATTGAAGCTGGTGAATTTATTGAAGCTGGTTGGTCTATTAAAGCTGGTGATAATTATGGAATTAGTGCAGTACTATCAATTACTTGTAAAGGTAAGCTAAAATTTGGATTAAAAGCTTTTGCTGGTATTTGTACTTGGAAAAATATTAGCGATCAAGAAAAAACTATCACTTGTGGTAAGTTTGAAGGTGGAGTTATTGAATATGGCGTCTTAATAGAAACTGGATTGCCAGAAGAGAAAATGATTACTCTATCTAATGGTAAAAAAGTAAGCGAAAGCACAATTATTGAAGCATTAAAATGATTAGTTAAATAGGAGAAATATGAACAAACAAAAAGAACAGATAATAAGCTACATAAAAAATATAATTGTTGGACAATACAATGAAAAAGGTGTGAATATCGGATTTAAGAAAGCAGAAGATATTATTTTAGATTTAATCGCCAAAGTAGAACAGCGAGTGAGACAAGAAGCCCTCTTCACCCAACTAGAAGAAATAATAGTGATGGTTGAATCAAAAAGAAAAGAGCAGGGACATACTGATTGTGGCACTTATGCACAAGAAGTTATGGATGACCTATTAAACCAACTAAACCAAATGAAAGAGGAGAATGAACACAATCCCATCTAAATACCACCCACTAATTAAGAAGTTAATTAAAAAGGCTAGAGAAGATGAACGCAAACAAATTAGAGATATTATTGCAAAGCGTTCTTTCACTCAAAAGATGGGTGGTCAGGATTATCAAATAATTGATACAAAGGAATTATGACTAATGAACTACTACCTCATCAATACCAAGAAGATGGCGAGATAATGTCTAAGCTACCAGAAGGATTAAAAGACTTTATTTTAATATGTAGTGTTCACGGAGAACTAGGCTTTGTACCTGCAACCTTAATTAGAGTATTAGAGAAAACACACCGAGAAAATATGGGCTGTTATTTTGAGATTAAGGTTTATGACAAGGAAGAATGGGATAGAAATGAAGCGACTTAGAATGACTCTGTCAACCTATACTGCAAATAGACTTTTAAAAAATGAGAAGATAGTGCTTGAGACTAGAGATGAGTCAAGTAAAAAAACCAGAGAGTTTATAGTTGAGATATTAGAGGTTATTAGTGATATACCACGATGTCAGGGATGCACCTGTTTTTTAAGGTCTGATGATGAAATTCACAAATATAAAACTGGCATATATTGTGATTATTGTTTTCAAAAAAGAGTTGATAAACAGAGAGAAATAACTCAACTAAGTGCAAATAAGAAAAGGTTTAAATAAAATTATGTCCAGAGGTGATTGTATAGGTAAAAAATTCGGTAGATTAACAATAGTGAGTGAATATTGGGATAGAGATAGAAAAACCACTTATTGTAAAACTATTTGTGATTGTGGCAACAAGCACATAGCTCAAAAGGGTCATTTAAAAAGTGGAAATGTTAAGTCTTGTGGTTGTTTGGTTGTTGATACAAATAGAAAATTGTTAAACAACTTAAAACACAATATGGTTTACACCAGACAATATAGTGCTTGGGAACACATAAAACAAAGATGTAATAATAAAAAATGTAGAAGTTATAAAAATTATGGTGGGCGTGGTATTACTTATGATCCTAAATGGGAAACCTTTGAAGGCTTTTGGGAAGATATGAAAGACGGTTACAAAGAAGATTTAACCATTGATCGCATTGATAATGATGGAAATTATTGTAAAGATAATTGTAGATGGATTACTAATGCAAAGCAACAAAACAATAAGAGAAATAATCATTATCTAGAACACAACGGAGAAAAAAGAACATTATCTCAATGGGAAAGAAAACAAGGATTTAATAGAAATATGATTTATAGCAGATTAAAAAGAGGATGGTCTGTCAAAGAAGCTATTTTAACAGAACCTCGTCAGACTAGATAATAAACAAACTTATAAATATAAGACCGGAATTTACTATAAGGATTGTTACGATAGGAGAAAATAACATTTTGATATATTGATTTTATAGTTAAAGTGTAGTTAAATGTTTAAGTGAAAAAAATTGCTGTTTTAATCCCAACATATAAAAGAGAGAATAAGTTAGAAGCATTGGTTAAAAGCTTTTATATAAACTCAAAACAATCAAACCTTTATTTTATAATTGAGCCGGATGATAAAAAGACTTTAGAAAAATTAGAGTCATTAAATAAAGATTACAAACAAAAATTTAAGATAATTATTTTCAATGGAGAGTATGTTAGTGCAATCAATAAGGGCGTTAGTATAACTGACGAGCCTTTTATTTTTTGTGGAGCTGATGATATTTTATTTTCTAAAGATTGGGATAAGAAGTTATTAAAAATAATGGGAGATGAAAATATCAATGTAACCGGTGGTATTGATGATTGGATTTGTTCAAAATCTAATGTGCATATTAGCCACCCATTAGTTAGGCGAAGTTATATTGAGGGCATTGGTAGTTATTGGGGTGGCAATAAAAGCTTATATTTTGAGGGTTATAAACACTATCAATGTGATATTGAATTAGAACAATTAGCTTGGACTAGAAATTGTTTTAGGCTTTGTAAAGAGGTTGTTATTGCTCATAACCATTATGTAAACAAAAAAAGTGAAGATGATGAAACTTATCAAAAATCACGCAAAAGCATAAAAGCCGATATAGATTTATACCATAAAAGGAAAAAGGGTTTTGAATATTGGGATTTAGATTTTTTACATAGGGGTTCGGCTGTTGAAAGTCAATTTAATCGCAAAAGATTATCAATCATAATGCCAATTTGGAATTGCGAAAAATATGTTAGAAGCACGCTAGACAGCTTAATTAAGCAAACAAAACATAAGTTTGAGCTAATTATGATAGATGATAAATCCACCGAATTTGATGGCGTAGAATTGCTTAGAGAGCTAAAAGAGATTGCTTATGATGGTGGCTTTACGCAAGTTATAACCGAAGTTAATAAAGAACAAAAATACACTAACGCAAATTGGAACAGAGGTGTTAAATTAGCTACCGGTCAATATATTGCGATAATAAATAGCGATATAGACTTTTTAACTGACGAGTGGGATGATTATTTAATTGAGAATTTAGATTTGGGTTATGAATTGGCTAATCCTTATCAAGTTGATCGGGTTTATAATGAGATAGCTTATGCAAAAGCACCGTTCCCAGATGTGCAAAGATTTTTAGATATTCGGGGAGCTTGTTATATGATGAGTGAGAAATTAGCTTTAGAAATATTCCCTATACCTAAACAATTTGTTCATTGGACTGGCGATAATTATATTGCTTCAAAAGCACAGCATATAATTTTTGATATACGAGTGCAAATTTATCATCATATTTCTAAATCTGGCGAAAAAGTAGATCAAAAAAAGTTTTGGAATATTGTGAAAAAAGATGTGGAAAACTGGATTGAATACTCGGGGGATTATACAGCAAAAAAAATATTAGAAAATTGTGAAAAAAGGTTAAAACAATTAAATGCAACAATATAAGGCTATGATGAGTGAAGCCGAAACTGAACTAATTAAAGGGCTTCTAAATCCTAGTATGTCTTGTTTAGAATATGGTTCTGGTTATTCTACTGCTTATTTTTCAAAGTTTGTTAAGTTTTGGCACTCAATAGAAAGCGATAAAAATTGGTATAAAAAAGTAGAAGAAATGATTGAGTTAGAGGGCGTAGAAGAAAAAGTTAAATTAGAATTAAAAAAAGATGAATTAGACGATTATTTAAAAGCTGATTTAAGCTCTTATGATTTTATTTTAATAGACGGAAAGTATAGAAAAGAGTGTTTAGATTTATCAGTTAAACAAGCTAAAAAAGAAGCAATTATTATTTTACACGATGCTATGAGATATGAATATAAAGATTGGGTTAATAAATACCCATATAAAAAGCTGATAGATGGGGAAATAATAGACGACAATTTTATAAATTATTATAAACATAGGGGGATATACCAATATGGAAATAATAATTAGAATACACCCAAAAATGAGTCCTACTGCTAATGATTGGGCTAAAAATAAAGAGCAGTTAATGGAAACTTGCTTTACTTCACTTTTGGCTGTTGGTGGCTATTCGGCTAAAAAATATTTTATTTTAGATGATTGTCCGGAAGATTGGGTTAAGTTTTTTGAAGTTTATGGTGAAGTTTATCCGGTTAAAATAAATAATAAAAGAAAAACTATTGATTTAATGTTTGATCTTGCTAGAGATAAATGCACCGAAGAAGTGGTGTTTTTCTTAGAAGATGATTATTTATGGCGTAATGATACACGCTTAGAGCAGTTAGAAAAGGCTTGTTTAGAGTTTGGAGCAGTAACGCCCTATGACCACCCAGATCATTATTTAGCCGGCGATAGATCATTTTTACTCAAGAGATTTGATAATAGCGTTTGGAGAAGTTGTGTAACCACCACTCACACTTTTGCTGTTAAAAGGGAATTGTTATTAAAACATTGGGATGAGTTTCATTTTGGTAATCACGACTGGCAAATGTGGACTAAATTATTAACTATCGGCGTTGATATTTATGCACCGGTTTATTCAATGGCTACTCACTTAGCAAAAGATCACGAAGCGTTACACTATAATTGGAAAGAATATTTTGATATATTAGTAGAAAATAATGCCATAATGGCGAAAGGAATTAAGAGTGCAAAATAAAATCACGCAATTTACAGAAAAGGAGATTTTAATCAATGCGAGAAATAGAGCATTAGAAAATAAGGTAAACTCCCTTTTGAGCTTAGATGTTTTAGCTGATACTAAAACCAATGACCCAGAGGAAAAGAAAAAAATAAAGCAAGAGAAAATTAAGTTTGAAAGTGCATTAAAACGCTTTACAGATTTAATTGAGATTATTGATAAAAGAATTAAGGTTGCAAAATGATAGGTTATCCAAAACCACGCAGATCAAGAAATAAATATAACGCAACGAAACAAACCTATAAGGGCTATTCCTATCACTCAAAAGCCGAAGCAAAATATGCGATATATCTTGACTCTTTATTAAAGAAAAAAGAAATTAAAAGTTGGGAAAAACAAAAAAAGATTGAGTTATACGGCGAAAACGGTTCAAAGATTTGTAATTATTATATGGATTTTGTAGTTGAGCATAATGACGGTAAGACAGAATATGTTGAGGTTAAAGGTATGGAAACTGCAACTTGGAGATTAAAGTGGAAATTATTTAAAGATAAATTTGGTAAAGACAATGATATTATTATTACTTTATTTAAGGTTTAATTATGAAACAAGCAAATATTGAAAAAAAACAATTAAACGAATTGATTTTATGGGATAAAAACCCTCGTGCAATTCACGAAGTAGATTATAAAAGACTTAAAAATTTAATTAAAGAATTAGGTTTATTCAAGCCTTTTTTAGTTAATCAAGACAACATTATTCTTGGTGGAAATATGCGATATAGAGTTTGTAAAGATCTAGGTTATAAAGAAGTTTACGCTTCAATAGTTGAAACAAATAACGAAACAGAAATGTTTGCTTATGCTTTAGCTGATAATGACCGAGCAGGATATTATGAAGAAGATAAAGTTGCAGAATTAGTATTAAAAAATCCCACTCTTAAACTTGATATGTATAAGTTAGATTTGGGCTATAACTCGCCACTTGAAGATGTTGTTAAATTGTTTTCGCCAAATATAGATGACTTTGAGAATTTATCTGAAGAAGATTTAGAAAAATACTTAGAGGAAAATCAATGGGGTAGAGTTTTATTTAGTAATTTATTAGCAATACCAGTTGATAGCGTTATCTTTGCGTTTATTGCGTTCTGGGGAATTCTACCAGTAAGCGTAATTTGGTCTATTATCTTAGCTAATATCTTAGTTAAGTCAGCAGTATCAGCAATATCGTTCCCAAGTATTTATTTAATTCCTGATAACTTAATACCAAGCGATAAAAAATAATAAGGAAAAATGTATGACTAAAAAGGCAAAGGCTAGTGTTGGACGACCAACAATAATGACAGATTTAACACTCAAAAAATTAAATGAAGCTTTTGCTTTTGGTTGTACCGACGAAGAAGCTTGCTACTACGCAGAAATTAGTAAACAGACTTTATATAATTATCAAAAAGATCACCCAGAATTTGTTGACCAAAAAGAGGCATTGAAGCAACGACCAATTTTACTCGCTAGACAAGAAGTTATTAAAGGTTTAGAGGGTAATCCAGAATTAGCACTAAAATTTTTAGAACGCAAGAAAAAAGATGAGTTTAGCTTAAGGAGTGAAATCACCGGTAAAGATGGAAAAGATATTATTGACATCAACCCAGACGACCCAAAGACTTTGACCACTTTATTAAAAATAGCCGAAGCAATTACCGAAAATGATGCAACTAACAATCCAACATCATCCAAAAAGAAAAAGATATCTAAAACTGCTCACTAGTTTTTTAGACCTTGATGAGGTTGATGAGTTTCATATTGTAAAAGATCAAGTTAACTCGGCTAGTGGTATGCGTAAGGCTTTTCAAAGTGTTAAGAACCCTAGCATTACGCACTTATTAGTTTTGCAAGATGACATTTTACCTTGTAGAGATTTATTAAAAACCAGCAAACAACTAATTAAACTATTGCCAGATCAAGTTATCTCTCTTTTTAGCGTTTATGATACTGATAAACCCCTCTCAATTGGCAAGCATTGGGCGGTTATTGACCGTTTATACGGGCTATGTGCCTATATTTTACCGGTTGATTTAGTTAAGTATTACCTAGATTTTGAAAAAAATATCAAAGAACGGATTTTTGCTGATGATGTCCGATTATCAATGATGTTGGCTTATCTTGGGAAAAATGTTTATTTAACCGCACCCAGCCTAGTTGAACACATTTGTTGGGATAGAACAATGCAAACAAGTGATCGGGTAGCTGTTGAAAATGCGGTAAAGTTTAGAATAGCGAGAAATTATATTGGTTTTGAAAATAGCGGTTTAGAAATTGATTGGACAAAAGGTTTAACTGATACACCCAGTATCACAATAGGTCAAAAATATGACTACATTAGACATTTCAAAAAGGGTAGTGGTATGATTGAAAATTGATGTATAAGAAAGTTTTTATTAAAACAACATCAATAGAAGATTGCATTAAAGAACAAGAGTTATCAGTTAATTATGACGAAAAAAATTACAGCGAATTATCAAAAGAACAAATAATAAATCAATTCAAAGGATTAAAGAAAAAAGTTGTTAGCTTGGTTTTAGAGGGGGAAAACTTTTATCAGATATCAAAGCAATTAAAAGTAGATAAAAATAAAATATACGCTATGAGGGATAATCTAAAACAAGATTTAGCTTGGATTTATGATGAAGCTAAAAGAAAAAAATACCTAGAAACTGCTAGCGGTGAACTTGACATTTTAATTAAAACCCTCAAACAAAAATCCAAAAAACTTAGTTTATCTCAATTCGCACAGATTTATGTTAATGACTATAACCCAGAGGCAGAGTTTAATCATTGGCGACAAATCCCTTTACAAGATGTCTATTACGATATCTGGGAAAATAATGCTAAGTCCTGCATTAAAGCTCCACGAGAACACCTAAAAACTACCTCTGCCTGTGAATATCTAGTTAAACTTTTGTATGAACGAGATTACCCATTAGACATTGTTTATTTGCATAAGTCAAAAGACATAGCAATTGAAAAACTGCGTGATATCCAAATGATGATAGAACGCAATTTATTATTATCTACAGCAATGAAGATAGATCAGGCTAAAAATTGGAAAGATGGCGAAATCCGTCTTTTAGATGGTTCAACAATCTATGCTAATGCTTATGGGGCAAGTTTAGTAGGCAGACACCCTCACATTATTGTTTTAGACGATATTATTGATCAAGAAGTTATTTATTCCGATCTTAAAAATGGTAAAGCTATTCGTAAGTTTTACTCTGATATCTACCCGATGATTACTAATGCCGGTGAAAATAAAAAAATTATTGTGATTGGCACGGCACAGCGTGAGGATGATATTTATGAAAATCTACCAGCTGATTTTGTTACTGTTACTTTACGGGCAATTGTTGATGAGGAAAGAAAAGAGGTTTTAGAGCCTAACTTGTTTTCTTGGGAAACTTTAATGCAAGTTAAAACTAATATGTGCGAAAACTATGGCGAAAAGTATTGGCTAAAAGAATATATGAACTTGCCATTCTCGGCAATGGGGGAAATTATTAAACCAGAGTGGATTAAAACTTATACAGTTTTACCACCCCTTGAGGAATTGCAAATCTATCAAGGTTGGGATTTAGGGGTGGGTAAGGATTTAGATAAAGGCGATTTTACTGCTGGGGCAACTATTGGCGTGCGTAGAATTGATGGTAAAAATGAGATTTATGTTATAGAAATAATTAAAGTTAGAGCCGAGTTTGGCGATAGGTTAAAAATTATGTCAGCTAATGCTAGAGGTCATAAGCCACTTGCTATTGGTATTGAAAGTAATGTTTTTCAATATGATACGGTGATTACTTTACAAAAACAAACTAACCTACCTATAAAACCGATTAAAACAATAAAAAATAAAATAGAGAGATTTCAAGTAGCTTTAGCACCACATTTTGAAAATGGAAAGGTATTTTTGAGAGCTGATATGTTAGATCTAAAACAAGAACTTTTGAGTTTACCATTTGGAAAACACGACGATATGTGCGATAGTTTAACTTTCGCTATTCAAATAAGTAGTGAGTACGAAGGCGAACCCATTATTGATTTCTTGTGAAAAAAATCATAGAAATTCTGTAAAATATAAATATGAACTTAAAAAGTGTTTTTTCAAACTTATTCAAAAAAGAAGTAGGCTGGTCTAATAGCTTTTCTATCTTGCCTTCATCGGCGACTAAATCTAACCGAGAATTATACTTTGGAATTATCTTTAGCTGTATTGATGCGATTGCAACATCAGTTAGCGAAGTGCCTTTTGGTTTATATCGTAAAAAGGGCGAGGATTGGGAAGAAGTTTTAGACAATCCATTGTTAGATTTATTGCAAAAACCTAATCCAATGCAGACTGCTACTGACTTTATTTATTTAATGTCCACCAATATTGACACTAACGGTCAAGCTTTTATTTATCCAATTAAAACCGGTTTTAATAGTAAAAAAGTTGTAGAAATGCAATTACTTAATCCTAATGGCGTAACTACTTTAACTAATGAAAAATCCCCGATAATTGAGATTTTGGGTTATAAATATGTTAGAAATGGCTTGAGCTATCCTTTTAAAAAAGACGAGCTAATCAACATAATTAAACCAAATCCATTTTCGCAAAATATAGGTATTTCTACAATTCAAATGGCTAGATTTGATGGAACTAATGAGCTTAATTCAATCCAGATGAATAATGCTTTTTATGATAATGGTGCGACACCTAGTGGCATTTTAGAAACAGAACAACAAATGGATCCAGCTACTTTTCAAAAGTTAAAAGCTAAAATTAAATCTCAATATGAGGGTAAGAATAATGCTTTTAGAATGATGTTTTTAACTCACGGTTTATCTTATAAATCGGTTAGTCCTACTCAACGAGATATGCAATACGTTGAACAAAGGAAGTTAAATAGAGATCAAATTTTATCTATTTTTAAAGTTCCAAAATCAATAGTTGCTGTTAGCGATAATGTAAATAGAGCAACAGCCGAAGCCGAAAATATTTCTTTTCAAAAGGTGGTCGTTAAGCCTAGACTAGAATTGATATTTGACAAACTTAATATGTTTTTATTGCCTTTATTTAATCTCAATCCAAAAGAATATGAATTAAGATTTGAAAATCCGGTTGATGAAGATAAAGAATTTATTTTGAAAGAAAAAGTTGCCAGTGTAAATATTTGGCGAACTGTTAATGAAATTAGACAAGACGAAGGTCTTGAGCCAGTTGAGGGGGGTGACGAATTGCCATTGACCAATCTCTCAAACTTATCTGACGATGAGCAATCCACCCCTCTTGACTCGGACAAGACTGATAATAAGGAAGATGAGGAAGAAAAGGAAAAAGGGCTGAAGCACGAGCATAAAACAAAAGAGCTTCTACCAGACCCTAAAGATGTCAAAGGAAAAAAAAATAAAGAGTATATAAAACGCCGAAACGCTTATATAAAATATAAAGAAGCTCAATATAGCTTAGCTTTACTTCAACATTTTAATTTTTTAATTAGCGATATTAGAAAAGCTCCCATTAAGAAACAATTAGAAAGTGATGATTTAGAAGAGCAATTTGAATATACTGATGAGCAGGTGTTTGAAAAAATAATGCCGGAAAAAGAAAAGCGTAAACAATGGGAAGCGTTATTATTACTTTTAATTTTGGCTAACAATACGCAAATTTGGAAAACTAATAACAAGCAATTAAAAGAGGTTTATGGTTTAGATATTGAAATGAACGATTTGACCGAGAACTTTATTAGTCGCAGAGCTGTATTTAGTGCAAAATCTGTTAGTGATACGGTTTATAAGAGAATTAAAGATGTAATAAACAATGATGTTAAAAATGGTATTACAGATATTAAACAGATTAAAAAAGATATATCATTTTTGCTAACTGATGCTAAAGCTTGGAAAGTTGAGCAAATTGCACAAACAGAGATGGCTTGGGCTTATGGAGAAGCAAGTTATAAATCTTATTTGAATAATGGTGTTAAACAGGTAGAGTGGCTTTGTGGTTCTAACCCTTGCGAAGTATGTCAAAGTAATTGTGGGGTAGTTATAGACATCAATAAAACTTTTCCAAGTGGAGATATTCACGAACCGGTACACCCTAATTGCAGATGCTCGGTATTACCAGTATTATAGAAAACTTTTATAAAATATCAGTAAAATAGGAATATATGAAAAAAGACGAAAAAATGGAACAAAAATCTTTAGAGTTATTATCAACTTTTAAAAGCGTTGATGAAAACGAAATGAGAGTAACCGGTGTTATTGGTAGTGATGATAGCATTGACCGACACGGAGATAAGATAAATCCTAAAGGTTGGGATTTAGAAAACTTTAAGAAAAATCCGGTTGTAATGTTAAATCACGATTACAGCCAATTTCCTATTGGTAAAGCTATCAATGTAAAGCGTAAGAAAAATGCTTTAGTATTTGATATTCAATTTTCAAAAACTTTACCCATAGCAAAAGAAGCTTTTAATTTAGTCAAAGAGGGCATAATGAAAGCTTGGTCGGTTGGCTTCTTAGTTAAAGAGTGGGCAAAAGCCGGTGGAGATTATACGATTGATAAAATGGAATTGTTAGAACTTAGCTTAGTGGGAATTCCTGCTAATCCAAACGCTTTATTAAACGGTTTAAATAAAGATCAACGCAAAATGGTTAAATCATTTAATTTATTATTAAAAAGCCTTGAGGAAAGTACCAAAGAAGAAGAAAAAGCCGAAAATGAAGCACCTAAAGAGGTCGTTTCTCCAGAGGTAGAGGAAAAAGAACCAGAGGAAGCTGAAAATGAGGCAAAACCAGAGGAAGAAGCAAAAGAGGATGAGCCTGAAGTAAAACCAGAAGAAAAAAAAGAAGAGGAAAAAGCCGGTGAGGAAAAAGAAACTGAATTAAAAGAGGAAAAAATCCTAGAAAAATTATTACAATCTAATGAACTCAAAATCTTAATTGATAACGCAGTCAAAGAAGCTGTCGTTAAAGAATTAGGATTAAAAGTTAAAGAGGTTGAAAGTGATGAGGAAGAGGCGACTGATCCGCAACTTTTACTCCTAAACTCAATCAGGGAGGAGTTAAAAAAAGTCAACAAGGATAGTGGCAAAACTCTCAAATCTTTTAACGAATTATTAAGTACCATAAAATAGTAAAGGAAATATGGACGAAGAAAAAACACAAGAGCTACTCAACGAAGTCAAAACTGGCGTTGTTGAAGAACTCAAAAAAGAAGTAGGAGTTATTGTGGCTGATGAGATGAAAAAGGTAGAAGCCTCAGTCCGTGATATTAAAAAAGCCGACGAGAATGATGAGGATAAAAAAGCTGAACAAGCTCTCAAGTTCTTTGTGGCAAAATATCGTAAGGATATTCTTGGCGAAGTTACCAAAGACTTAGATACTGCCACCTCTGAAAGCGGTGAGGAATTAGTTCCAGAATACTTTGGCAACGAAGTTATTCGTGTTGCTGGCAAATATGGTGTTGCTCGTAACAATGCTAGAGTGATTACTCTACCGGGAAAAATCTTTCACTTGCCAACTATGGGTAGTGTAACTGCTTATAGAACTGATGAGGGTGGGGCAATTTTAGCTTCTTCACCAACTACCGGTCAATTGACTTTTACCGCTAAAAAATTAGCTGGTTTAGTCGTTGTTACCACCGAGTTAATTGAAGACGCAAACATTGATGTATTAAATTATATCGCTAGTTTGTGTGGTGAGGCTATTGCTAAAAAGGAAGATGAATGGGCTTATCTAGGCTTGACTGGCACAGAAGGCATCTTTAGAAATGCAGATGTGCAAGTCTATACGCTGGGGTCTGGTGATACTACCTATGACAAAACCACTTTTGACGACATTGCTGGGGCTTTAGCTCTGCTAGATGACGCTGTGGTTGATAATGCGGTAATTGCCGGTAGCTGGTCTTTATTCAATGCTTTGAGAATAATCAAAGATGAGAATAAAAACTATATCTACCAGAATCCGGGTGCGGGTATGCCTAACACCATTTGGGGCTTGCCTTATGTGAAGTCAACGGTTTTTCCAAAAACCACTGATGTAGGATCACAGGCTAATAAACCCTTTATGGCTATTTATGACCCTCGCTACCTAATGATTGGCGACCGCCGAAATATCACTTTAGAGTTCTCTAAAGAGGCGACTGTTACTTCAAGTGATGGTGAAACATCCATTAACTTGTTTGAACAGGATATGGTAGCAATCAAGGTTACTGAACGCATAGATATTCAACTTGCCGAAGCTGATAAAGCTTTTGTAAGACTTGAAACCAGTGCGTCCTAGTTGATTGGCTGATGAGCAGGGGGTAGGCAACTACCCCTTGAGATTAGCAAATCATTAAAAAGGGCTTTATGAAAAAAATAAAAATACTAAGAAACTTCTCCATAGAAAATACTGTTTACTTGAAAGATCAAGAACTAATTGTAGAAGATGGTTTTACTGGTTCTCCACGCTATTATGACATAATTAGTAGTACGCCGGATAAAGATACGAAAAAGGGAACAAAGAAAAGCTCTAGGAAGAAAAAAAGAATACCCGATAGGGCAGTAAAATCAAGAAATACAGCAATTACTAATAAGGATAAAACATAATGAGTGTAGATGGTAATTTTTATCAAACCGGCTTTAGTGGATTAACCGATAATGATATTTCTGCTTTTCTTAAAAGAACCTTTACTGCTAGTGAAAAAGCTTTAGTTAATAATTTAATTACTGATTTAGAAGAAGAACTTTGCCGAGCAACTAATCGCAATTTTAAAGTTGATGACGGTGCAGATGACCCAACGCCAATTGAATATTATGAATACTTTACAGCCGATTTTCTCAAGGTAATGGTGCAAAATAGCCCTGTGAATAGTATGGTTTCTATTGAGGTTGATGGCGTAGATAAAACCAGTCTTTATACTGAAAATACTAATTATTGGATTTACGACAATTTTATTGTTTTTGCTAGTCCAGTTATAGGAACTGGCTATGATTTAAAATCGGTTAAAATAACCTATACAATCAAAAAGTTTTGGGGTAGAGATGTTACTTTAATGCTAACTAAATGGGTAGCTTATGAGTTCTTGAAATCTGAAAATGCTGGGGTAGGCAATAGTTCTATGAGCTTTGCTGATATGTCGCAAACTTTTGATCTAAATAACTTTATAAAGGAAAGAGATAAGGTTATTTATAGATATACTGATTTTGAAATTTAGTTATGATGGAAACAATAGTTGATATTTACCAATTATCAGGAACTAATACCAATAAAGCCTACACTAAGACTAATGATGATGTTAGAGTTTGGATTATACCGGCTTCTAATGAAACAGTAGCTTTATATGATGGTATGGGTAGTGGTCAAATGTTTTCTTTTAGAGTAATGGCTGATGATATCGCTAATTTAGCTCAACAATCTAAATTTATTGTTGTTGATAGTCAAGTAACCGGATTTTCAACTAATAATGTTTTTATAACAATCGGAGATACCAAACGCCAGAGAATAATGGGTAGATTTTATTTAGTAGGTGTTTGCTATAAATCCGAAGATGCAAGTTAATTTAGAACCAACAGCACAAACAAAAGCTTTAATTGCCAAATTTGGTAATGCTTCAAAAATAGTTAAAAATGCAAAGGTTAAAGGGCTAACGCTTGCTTCAATGATTTTTCAAACTAGATCAAAACAAGAAGCACTGGTTGATACAAACAATTTAAGAAGAAATATAAAATACCAAGTTGAAACAGATGGTAGTCAAGCGAAAGTTTACACTGACCCATCAGTCAAATATGCACGCTTTCAAGAAGAAGGAACTGGAATTTATGGTTATAAAAGAGCTTATATTTATCCTAAGAGGGCAAAATATTTAGCTTGGAAATCTAAAACTGGTAAGATGGTTTTTGCTAAAAAGGTAAAAGGTGTAATGGCTAAATGGTTTATGCGTAAAGGTAGTAAATATTTACTTTCACAAAATAAAAAAATTGATGATGTTATATTTAGCGAATTATCTAAGGGGCTGACTTAATTTTATTATTTCTTTTATTATTAGCTTGCTGTGTCCAAGTTGCCCATCTACAATTTTCTTTACAATAACCCTTGTTATTATCAATTCTGTCAAGAGTTAAACCCTCTTTGTATCCATTTTTCATATCTTCCAAAAAGCCTTCAAATGTGTCCCACTTAATATCATAAGTTATGCCACGACCACCATAATGGTGATAGTTTGGATCTTTTTTATTATTACAACGAGCTTTCATATTTGACCAAACAAAATAAAATGCTTTTCCAAAAAAATTATGTTTAGTATTTACTTTTTTAATTACTTCTTTCCAAAGGCAACCGCAGGACTTACTATTTCCATTTTTAATACTAGCCTTAGTTATCCATTTTTTATTGCCACAATCACATTGACAATAACATTTTGTTATACCTCTTGATTTATTAAAATCGTTTTTTTCTTCTAAAATGAGCAATCTGCTAAATTTTTTTCCAACTAAATCTCCTACTGCCATAATCTCTTTCTACCAAAAATCCGTAGCCCAATTGTGATAAGCTACGGATTACTGGTCACAATTGTATTAAAGTAATTATATTATATTTTTCAAGAAAAAAAACTTTAATTTAATTATAATTATAATATAACAAGAACATAAGGAGAAAACATTTTGATAGACGAACAAGATGTAATTGAATATATAGGCGATCTGTTAGATAGCTTAACTAATGTTAAAGCAGTTTATACCGGTATTCCGCCAGTCAATGCTCAATACCCTTGTATTACGATTACGCCACAGGGTTGGGTGGAAGAGTGGGGCGACTTAAGAGATACGGTAGAAAATGAAACTTTTTTAATTACCGCTTATATTCAATTAGATGATACTCGCTTAGATAGCCAAGAAAAATTGATTGCTATCGTAAAACTGATTAGAGAAACGCTGGGTAAACAAGAAAATATAACTCTTGGTGGCAAAGTAGATAGCTCAAGGCTTAATAGTGGACAGTATTTATTTGATCAAAAGGAAAGTAACCTATTTTATTGTCAGATTGAATTATTAACAAGGAAAAGATTTAGTCGTTTTAGTTAAAATAAGTATATGAACAAATATAAGTATTTTGGTAAAATACCAGTAAACTTATCAGGGTATGGTTTGGTTAATCCTAAAGAGGTGATAGAAACTGATTTAGTAGTTAACCACCCCCTATTTAAAGTTTATCGGGAAATACCAGAAAAAATCTATATCAAAAATCCGGTAGAAAATAATGAAGAACCGGTTAAAGAATTAAAAATTAAAAAATATCAAAAAAGAAAAGGAAAATAAAATATGGCAGAAGGTATTTTAAATCAAGTTTCAATTGGATTGGAAACCACAGCAGGTACTCCAGTTGTTCCTAATGTATCGTTAGCATTATTACCCAGTGATGGCATTGTAAAAGAGCAAGAAGCCGTGGGTGTTGAAGCTATCAATACTGATCCAGCCTTGAATAAGGATTTTGTTGAGGGGGCAAGGGAAATGAACGGCAGTTTTGAAATGAACGCCTACCCGATTGGAATTGGCTACATTTTTGAAAGTGCAATTGGTGCTTCTATTAGTGCTTTAGCTGGTAGTGAAACCTTAGTTTACACTCATACTTTTAAGGAAAAAGTAGTTAAACCAAGTTATACCTTAGAGCAAAAAATTGGTAATATTGTGGAAAGATTTGCTGGTTTTACCGTCAGCAACTTTTCTATTGAATTAGCAGTAGGTGAACCGATTAAAATTAGTTTTGGCGGTAAAGCTTTAAGTGAAGAAGACGCAACTGCTATTACTCCAACTTATGAAACTTCAAAAGTTTTTGATTGGACTGATGTTGCTTCAATCAAACTTGGGGATGTAGATATCAAGTGTGCCTTGCAAAGCTTAAGCCTAGAATATAATAATAACTTGCAAAGTTTTCACGGTCTGTGTGGGAAAGCTGATCCTAGTTCTTTATATTTAGAGCCAAGCGAAGTGAGTGGTAGTATTAGTGCTTATTTGAATGATGAAATTAAGGCTTTAAGAGAGGCTTTTGATGATAAGTCAACCAAAGAATTGGTGATTACAATAATCGCTGATGACACGATTGGTAATGCCAGCAATAATTCTTTAGTTATCACTTTACCAAAAGTAGCCTTGAATACTTATACTCACTCTATTGATACGAGCTATGTTGCAGTTGAAAGTGATTTTGTCGGTGCTAGCGACCCCACAGATGGTCAAATTAAAGTTGAATTGACAAACTTGCAAGCTTCGTATTAAAATTGAATAGAAATAAATTAAAAAGGACAATTCTATGGTAATCACCACTCCATCTGGTTATAAAGTGACGCTGAAAGAAGAGGCAGATTTAACTTATCGTGATCGTAGGAGTATTCAAAGAGTTTTCTTATCTAAAGCTCAAATAAATAATGAAAATAATAAGTCTAATATCAATTTAAATGCAACTACAATTTTAGACGCACAAGAAGCCTTATTAAAACTTATTATCGTTTCTATTGCCGATAAAGATGGTAAAGCTTTAGATGGTGATTTATTTGAGGTTGTTATGAATTGGAAAAATCCAGCAGACGCAGACGCCGTCTTTGATGTAGTGGATGAGCTTTTTGCTAAAATCAATAATAGTAAAAAAAAATAATACCAGATCGTCAATTGTTTAAGTTTTTTTCCGGTAATTCTCCATTACCGGATTTTTATTATGATCAATTCATTTGTGATAGTCTTTCAATTTCTAAAACAGAGTTAGATAAACAGCCATACGACTGGGTAATGAAAATGATGGATTACTTGAAAATTAAAAGCGAATATCAAGACTTTAAGTTAGAAGTAGAAAAGAAAAGAAGTAATGCAAAAAAGGCTAATAGGTTTAGAAAAAGATAGGCTTTTTTTCATATAATAATTATATGGCAAATACCCTTGAATATATATTAAAAATTAGAGATGAAGCCACCGCTCAATTTCAAAAGTTTAGTAATACCATTGAAGGCTCTCAAGATAAATTGAAGTCTTTTGGTAAGTCGGCAATGAAAACTGGGGCATTGATTACTGCCTCAACTGTTCCACTAATGTATTTTGGTAAGCAAGCCTTTGATCTAGCAAATCAAATAGAACAAGCTTGGGTGGGTGTGCGTAAAGTTTATGACGGTGCTTCAAGCGATATTGAAAATCTACTTATTCCAGCCGTCCAAGACTTGTCCGTTGAATACGGAAAAAATCAATTAGAAATTATTGGAGTAATGGACGCTTTGTCGGCAATGGGTAGTAGTGGAACGGACTTAATTGATAAAACCACTCAAGCTCTACAATTTTCTGTTTTAGGGTCAATGGAATTAGATCAAGCAATGAAGGCGGTTGTTGCTACTTCTGCAATTTTTGGTGTTAAAGGTGAAGAACTAACAAAAATGTTAGCAACGATGAATACTGCAGAAAATACCGGAGCGGCGACAATGGCAGATCTGGCTGATGCTATTTCTACTACCGGTAATGTGGCTAAAATCTCTGGCGTTAATATCAAAGAATTAAACGCTATGATGTCAGTTTTGCGTCAAAGAGGTGTTGAAGCAGGTGAAGCGTCTAATGCTCTAAAAACTATTTTAACTAAACTTAGAAAACCAACAGAAGATGGTCAAGCCGTAATGGATAAATACGGTATTAGTATTTATGAAACCACTCAAAAAATGGGTACTTTTACTAAAACTGTTGGTGGTAATGCCGAGGAAGTAAAACGGCTACAAAAAGTAATTGAAAGTAAAACTACTTCTTTGAAAAATTATGAAGCGGGAATTAGTGGGGCTAATTTAAGCACCGACGCAATGAAAAAGAAGCAGGAAAGTTTAAGGGCTGAAATTGCTAATGCACAAAAGGCTTTAGAAGCGGTAAGTGGAACTACTCAAACCTATACCGGTACACAGACAGTTTTAAGCGATAAGATGAAAGACGCAGATCAAATCTTGGTTGATATTGCAAAAAGCTGGGATAAGATGACCGACGCTGAAAAAACAGAAATGGCACAGTCTGCTGGTATGCTCTATCAAAAAGATAAGTTTTTAGCCTTGATGGATGATTTATCAAGTGAAACGAGTGAATATAATAAACTTTTACAAGCACAAGGTGATGACGCTCAAAATCTAGCTGGTTATTACAAAGAATTAGGTATTGCACAGGATAGTAATGCTTTTAAGATTAAACAAGCTACTCAAAGATTTGAAGAATTAAAAATTAAAATTGGTGAAATCATATCAAACTATTTAACTCCAGTAATTGTTAAGTTATCAGAGCTAACAGTTAAGTTTACTGAATTAGATCCAAAAGTTCTAGAAGTGGTTACTGCTCTTGGCTTATTTTTAGTTGCTTTGGGTCCGATAATTACAGTTATTGGTGTAATTTCTTTTGTTTTAGGAACGGTTAGTGGCACAATGTTGGTGTTAGCAACGGCGGTGGTTGGGCTAACTACGGCTTTTGTTGTCTTTGGTGATGATATTAAATCGGTTATTGATAGGGTTAGTAATTATTTTGGTCAATTTAAGGAAACTATCAATGGTTATTTAGAAATTATTAAAGGGCAATTAGAAGCTTTTGGCGAAAGAGTTTATGACGCATTTGATTTAGATAGTAGTCAAGTTAGTTTGGGCGACTTTTTTAAGCAGATTTGGGAAAAAGCAAAACCAGAGTTTGATAATATGGTTGCTCAAATAAAGCAAGGATTTAAGAATGCGTTTGAGATGAACTTTGGTGAAGGTGGTAATGGGGGTGATTTACTAGGCAGATTAGGCGGAATAATTACCGGCATTAGTGATTTATTTCTTAGGTTGCTCACTCCAGCAATAGAGTCGGTCAAAAGTGCTTTTGAAGAGTCTAAACCGGTAATTGATGTTTTATTACAGCAATTGGGTCCGCTTATGATTAATGTTATTCAAATTCTAGTTACGGCACTTGCTGGGGCAGTAGTAATTATTATGGGTTTAATTACTGGTATAGTTAAAGCCGTTTCCTCTGCACTACCGTTTATTATTCAAACTATAACTGGTTTTGTTGAAGTACTTAATGGAATTATTGAAATCATAGCCGGTATTTTTACTCTTAACTTTCAAATGATTTGGGACGGGATTAAATTAGTTTTTGAAGGCATTTTCACCACTATTCACGGGGCTTTAACGGCAGTATTAGCTTTTGTTGGTGGATTTATTAAAGGAATAATTGACTTCTTTGTTAATCTTTATGAAACTTTAATTGGTCATTCAATTATCCCAGATTTAGTTAATGGCATTGTTAATTGGTTTTCAACTCTAAAAACCAAAGCTAGTGATACGATCACGGCAATGGTAGATTTCGTTTCCGATAAGTTTGAGGGAATGTATAACAAGATAGTTGAAATTAAAGATAAAATAGTAAACAAGTTCAAAGAATTAGCAGAAGGCATTACTACCTCTCTAAAATCTATTAAGTTTCCTCACTTAAGTATTGGTGAAGGCTCAATGTCAGTCGCTGGCAAAGAAATTAAATACCCAAAGATAGATGTTGATTGGTACAAAAAAGGTGGTTGGGTAGCAGATACCGGCTTAGCAATGGTACATAAAGGGGAGTTTGTCTTGAGTAAAGATATGCTTAATGGTAATAAGCAAGTACCGGCTAATGTGGTAACTACAAATAATAATAATCCGATCCAAGTTAATGCAGTTATCAATACTCCCATTGACGCTTTAGAACTAGGCAACATTTTAGGACGGCAATTAGCTTTTGCAGGAAGATAGAAATGATTAAAAATATATTAGTTAATGGCATTCAAGTAAACAACCCTAAAACTTTTATTCAAAAACTAGGCAATATCGCTAGTGCTAGTGTAGAGTTTACAGATTATCAACGGGGTGGGGCTTCTGGTCAAATGCTTTCAAGACCGCTTTATCGGGGTATGACAATCAATATGGAGTGGTTTGTTAAAGGCGATAATTTAGCAGATTTTATTGCTCAAAGAGATCGCTTGGTTGGTTATTTTCAAAACTCTATTGCTGATACTAATTATCTAAAAACTTTAGGCTTTCAATTAGACAATGGAATTACTAAAGAAATTGATGTTTTATTTACCACAGTCAGCGGTGATTTAACACCAAGTGATATTATTCATTCTACCTTTAGCGTGAGTGCGGTAAGTGAAAGAGAGTTTTTAACCTCAAACTTAATTAAAACCGGTGATTTAATTTTATTAGATAAAGGGGGAATGGCAGTACCGATGGATGTGCCGATGAATATGGCTAACGCACCCAAAGGTGATCCACTAATTGCTATCAACGCTGGTAATGCTATTGCTTATCCTATTATTACGGTTTATGGCGTGTTTGGTAGTAGTTTTAATATCGTCAATGATACTACTGGTGAAACTTTAACTTTTAACGACGGGGTGGGAAGTACAGATGAAATTGAAATTGATTTTTATAACCGGACTGCTATTAAAAATGGGACGACTTCTGTTTTAGGCAAGATTAGCGGTAGTTGGTTGTACCTAGCGACCGGTACTAATCAATTAAGAATTACTAGCGGTAATAGTAATGATACTGGTCACGCTATAGTGGTTTTTAGAGATAGTTATAGGAACATATAATGTACGAGTTCAAAATCTATAATAAAAATGGCTCTGACATCTGGGTATTGCCGTTTCAAACTATTAGCATTAGTGAAGAATTAAATGTGGGTATTAGTGGTAATATCACGATCAATTACCTAGACTTGAAAAGATACGCTGATAAATTAAGCACTACCCCGGACAATATCGTTTCTAGTGAATATCGGGAGTGGAAATTATATAAAAATAATACGCTTTTTTATGCTGGTATTTTACTTCACCGCAAAATGTTTGGTTCTAAAACTCAAGCCACTTCAATGAGTATAGATTTTGCTGGTTATGAAGCTATTTTATCAAATCGCTTAACTGGCAACGCTGGCACTAATTGGACTTATACCGGTCAAGATAGTGCTAACATTGCTTGGGATTTAATCAATAAAACTCAAAATGACGCTGATGGCGAGGGTAATGTTGGTATTACTAGGGGTTTACATCCGACCACAGTTAATAGAGATCGCACTTGCCGGTTTGATTATATTCGTAAAGTAATTGAGGGAATGAGTGCTAATTCTAAAAGTGATGGTTTTGATTGGGAAATTGATAAGCAAAAAGTTTTTAATATCTTTTATCCAGCCAAAGGGGAACTCAAAAGTAACATTGTTTTAGATGATTTTAATATCCTCTCTTGGACTAATGACAAGGATTTATCTGGTAAATTAGCTAACCGAGTGATTGTGATTGGCGAAGGGTCAACAGATGATATTGTTAGTGCGAGAGTGCAAGATTTAACAGCACAAGCTAATTGGTATTTACAAGAATATGCATTAAGCGAAAAAGATACTGGTATTTCCGCTAACCTAACAGCTAAAGGTAATAAGTACCTCGCAGACCATAAAGAGCCGAAAACGGTGCTATCTGTGCGGGTAAACGACAGAAATCCCGACATTTTATCGTACAATGTTGGCGATACTTTACCAGTTAAAATTAGCACGATAGATTTTAGCGAAAACTTAAGAATTGACCGGCGAACTATACAAATTGAAAGAACAGGAGAGGCTCAAGTGGACTTGAGTTTTGATTATGAATGATGACTTTTATAAACAATTAAACGATTTAGTTAATCGTATTAATGTTTTAGAACGATATGCTGGTAATAAAAGTAAAGTTCCTGCTGGAACAATTAATATGTTTGGCGGTTCATCTGCACCGACTGGGTGGCTCATTTGCAATGGTAATGCAGTTTCTCGGACAACTTACAGTAGCCTATTTTCAATTATTGGAACAACTTATGGGACTGGTGATGGTTCAACCACTTTTAATCTACCTAATCTCAAAGGCAAGGTGGTAGTAGGACTAGATAGTGGTGATACCAGTTTTGATGCTTTGGGTGAAACGGGTGGAGAGAAAACTCACACTTTAAGTGTTAGTGAAATGCCAAGCCATAAACACGATATTGTTAATGGAACTACCGATGTTTATGGGTTTGCTCGTATGTCGGCAAACGCTAACACTTATTTATCTGGTAGTGGTGGACCTAGAGTTAAAGAAAGTTACGATACTATTGGGTATACTGGTGGCGGTCAAGCTCACAACAACCTTCAACCCTACATTACACTTAATTACATTATTAAAACTTGAAAAATTAGAAAACAACTGATGTTAAAAAGTATAATAGATTTGTAGAATTACTATGACAAAACAAATAGAAACTAAAGATTGGACAACCAAGTTTGTAGAAAAAAATGCTTGGGCTATTTTAATCTTTGTGGCTAGTTTAATCTATTTTGTAGGTGGATTTTTTCCTAGTAATAATGCTAAAATTGAAGCAATGTCAGACGATATTAGCCGAATAGAACAAGCTATTTTGACAATCTCACAAAATCAAGAAAAAATCATTGTTTTACAAGAAAAACAAAACACGACCGACGCTAACATTATAGAAATTAAACAGGACATAAGAGAAATTAAAAACGCTCTTAACATCTTATGACGCTAGATGGGTTTATAGAAAAATATAAAGGCAAAACTGTTGGCTACCCTAACGACAATTATTTTAAGGGTGAGTGTTTAAGTTTGGTAAAATGGTACATTAAAGAAGTCTTTGGCATTGACCCACCTGCTAGTGGCTGTAACGGGGCAAGGTGCTATTGGTCAATCTTTCCAAGTCCGCTTGATAGCATCTTTGAAAAAGTACCAAATAGACCTGATTTAGTTCCTAAAAAGGGCTGGATTGCAGTTTGGGATGGTAGTGTCGGTGGTGGTGCTGGTCATATTGGAATTGTGGCTGATGACAAGGCTACCAAATCCACTTTTAACAGCTTTGACTCAAATTGGGGTTCTAAAACTGCTCAAATAGTTACTCATAATTATAATAATGTTTATGGCTTTTTAGTGCCGAAAGGAAATAATATGGAAAAAATGTACACAATGAAATCAGGTAAACAACTTGATTTAAGTAATGAAAAATCAATGATGGTTGCCTGTGATGTTTATGATGAAGTAATCAATCAGCAACTTTATATTAAAAAAACCGAAGTTAATAATATGGTTGATGAGCAGGTAAAAATTAAGACGGCTGAACTTAGCTCAAAAATCAGCGATTATGAAAATCAAATTAAAAATCTTAATCAGCAACTTGAAAACTGTGCTAATCAACCAGTACCGCCAGCACCATCTAAAGAAATCTTTGAGGAAATGCTTCAACAAATCAAAAAAATGGAAGACACGGGCGGAAAAGTCGTGGCTTATAAAGAAGGGCAGGTATCAGTAGAAATTAGTTATGCTTCAAAGAAAACTTAGAGTAAAACTAACTATAATTAAAATTAAAGGGAACTAACATTATGGCACTCTACACTATTAGATCGGGAATAACAAATCATCCGGAAACAAGCGTTTTACAATCAATCAGCGATATGGTTAGAACTGGTGGACTAGTTAATCCATCTAGTGATTTTTTGGTAGGTGAAGCTGGTGGCGGTGGATTGAATGTTAGTGTTGGAATCGGTAATGCTTATGTTAAAGGGGCAAACACCAACGCTTATCCGGTTAGATTAACGACAACCTATAACCAAGCAATAAGTCCGAACACATCCGGCAATCCTAGAATTGACGCTATTGTTTTATATATTGATTTAAGTGCCACTCCTGACCCAAGTGGGGCTGGTGAAGGGGTAGCTTTAATTACTGCGGTTGAGGGAATACCGGCTAGCAGTCCGGTTGCACCAACTGAAAGTGCTATTCAAGCCATAGTCGGGGCGTCTAACCCTTATTTAAGATTAGCAAATGTTACGGTAGCAAATAATGCAAGTGGCATTAGTGAGGTAAACATTGTTAACATAAAAAGAAGAGTTTTTATTCAAACTTATGCACCGATTTATGAAGAAGCTTTTGACGCCACTTGGACGCCTAATTTTGTTAATTCTAATAAACAAAAAATGAGGCTAACCGGCAATGTTACCATTTCCGCACCAGAAAATATGGAAATTGGCGATTTAATTCAAATTGAGTTTTTACAAGATGCTAGTGGTGGGCGTTCTGTTACTTGGTTTAGCGGAATTACTTGGTTAAGTGCTGATTATTCACTCAACACAGATCCAAATAGCATTAGTGTTTTTATCTTTGAGAAAACCGGAAATAATACTTTTAAGGGTTATTTAGCAGGCAAGGAATACTAATATGATTAAAACAGTTTATAAAATAATCGGCTTTGAGATGAAAGACCCTAGTGGAAATTTTATGGAAAGTTGTGCTTTTTGGGTTTATGCTAAAAGTGAAAAAGAAGCGATAAAAAAAGCTAAGAGTAAAGGTGTTGAAAAAAAACATTGGCAAACAATAGAAGTTATTGAGAAAGACGAAAACGATAAATGATAGCACCTAATATTATTTTAATGCTAGATGATGACCACGCTAATATACCTAGTGGATATACAAGAGAAACAACGCTAGATAGTAAATATATTAAAGGTACTGCTAATGCTACTGACCCTAATGATACTGGTGGGAATTCTACTCACACACACACTGGCGTTAGTTCTCACAATCACGCTTTAAATGCTCACACTCATACAGGGACTTCTGGTGCAAGAAATGGTGGTGCTTCTGTTTTAGCACCTAGTGGAAGTGGTGTTTCTCAACTTAATCACACTCATACTTATACAACGGGAGCTAAAAGTGGTGGGGATGCTAGTTCTACAACTGCAAATTATGGAGCTTTTTCTAATGACCCAAATTATTACACTGTGATTTTTATTAAGGCTTCTGCTTATACAACTATTCCAAACAACGCTATTGTTTTGGGTTCTGCTACAAGCAGAAGTGGTTTGGTTTTTCATAGTGCTAGTGCTAATAAATTCTTAAAAGGAGCTGGAACTGGAGCTAATGCAGGTTCAACTGGTGGTTCTACAACCAATGTTCACAACATCAATCACACCCATACAGTAAACAGCCATACTCACGCTTCTGCAAATACCAATGGAGCTTCTTCGCAAGCATCTGGAACAAATGCTAGTCCCTGGAATGTGCCAAGTGGAAGCCACTATCATACAGCAACAGTAGGAGCTGGTACTCAAGCAATAAATGCTTATACAAATTTAACTACTACTGAAACAGTAGAGCCAGCTTTTACAACACTTAACGCTTTTAAAAATGAGTCTGGTTCGGGCAAAATGCCAACTGTGGGCGATATAGCTCTCTGGCTTGGAACTTTAGCTACAATTCCTGTTGGTTGGAAACTTTGTGATGGGTCTGATGGAACGCCAGATATGAGGGGTAGATATTACAAAAATCCTTCATCTGCTAGTGCAAGCACAACAGGGGGAAGCAACACTCACTCTCACGCTTCGCAAGGTCATACCCATACAAGTAATGGTGGTCATACTCACTCGGTTAGTTTCGGAAATCAAAGTGCTAAATGGCAAGCTCCTGGTGGAAGTATTTTATCAAACAAAGATGAACACAACCACCTAACAGCTAACAGCAACTCAACAACTGCTACTTATGCTAGTGGGAATACTTCTGCTAATAGTTCAAATAATGAACCAGAATATAGAACAGTAGCTTTTATTCAATTTGAATTTGCGACCGGTGGTGGGTCAATAGTTACTAAAATGTTAAATTAAGAAAGGTTAATATGGATTTAGAACAATATGTA
>Ga0265295_1001731_pt1 | contig 37409 bp, 56 predicted proteins | sample Munlansysbiofilm_FD_192503 | JGI IMG/M metagenome (GOLD analysis project Ga0265295, IMG submission 192503) | Leachate microbial communities from a municipal landfill in Southern Ontario, Canada - Methane capture system biofilm | ecosystem: Engineered > Solid waste > Landfill > Unclassified ... | reverse complement strand
TCCAATACATGCGGTAGCGGTGAGATGGCGCGTGCAGTCATGTGTAAAGATCTTAATGGTAACACCATCGAATCCTGCGACGACTCACTTAAACTGTCGGATACCCGATGGTGCGAAGGCAGTTCGGGTTGTGAATATTCGTGGCTGGTTCAAGAATGGGGTGAATGCGCTCCTGGCTGTGGTGAGTCAGAAAAGCATAGATTTGTTGATTGTTATCAGAACGAAGTAGTAAGGGTTGAGAACATTTTTTGTTCGTCTACTCCGAAACCATCAACCGTTGCTTCGTGTACGAGTTTTGCTGAGTGTGAATTCTTTCCCACATACGGTGAATGGAGTTTGTGTTCCGCTATGTGTGGAGCCGGAACACAGTCACGCTCGGTGGAATGCTTTAGGGAAGACGGAGTTCGGGCTGATCTAGCCAGTTGCGGAGACCTGACTACAACAAAGACGTGTTTCGAGACATCGGAGTGTGAATATAATTGGCAGTACTCGGAATTTGGTTTGTGTTCCAACTCCTGTGGTTTCGGAACAAAGTCGAGGTCGGCGGAGTGCTTGCGTAGTGATGGCTCTACTGTCCCGAATGAAATGTGCCTTGGTCTGGCTGAACTTAATGAATCTTGTGAGGATTATTCCGGGTGTGGATTTGCATGGAATTACGGATCTTGGAGCCAGTGCTCGAATTCATGCGGAACCGGAACCCAGACAAGATCAGCAGATTGCATGCGAAGTGATGGAACGCTGGTTGAATCCGAGCAGTGCGGAGCAAGGGAAGAAGTTTCGATATCGTGTTCAAGCGTGGACGGCTGCACTTATGCGTGGGAAACCACGGCTTGGAGCGCATGCTCTGAAACATGCGGAACCGGAACACAGACGCGCACAGTTCAGTGCAAACGTAGCGATGGAACGATTGTAGCTGACGTCAGTTGTACGACTGCGAAGCCTGTTTCAAGCCAATCCTGTACTAATACCAGCGCCTGTACATATTCCTGGAACTCCGGAAACTGGGGAGAATGCTCCACGACTTGCGGAACCGGGGCACAGACCCGGACGGTGACATGTAAGCGTAGTGACGGCGTAACTGTAACAGATGTGAATTGTGTTGCCGCAAAACCAACTTCGAATCAAGTGTGTAGCAATATGTCTACATGTACTTATAGCTGGAATTACGGAACATGGGGTGCATGTTCTACAACATGCGGAACCGGAACACAAACGAGGACAGCTACGTGTAAGCGTTCTGATGGTACAACTGTAGCTGGCTCAAATTGCACAGCTAGTGCTGTATTAAGCCAAAGTTGTACAAATAACTCGAATTGTGGAAAAGTTGTTAAATTGGATTGGTTTAGCTCGAATGCGTACACACTATACAAATCGAATGCATCAGGCGCTAAGCTTGAGGTTATTAAAAATGCACCAATGGGGGATTATGGATCTGTTTCTGTTCAAGAACCTAATCAATATGCATACTACTTATTTGTGCTTGGGGCGAAAAATACCACTGGTAGGTTATCTGTAAATGGGCTTGTCTCATTTGTAAATGGGGTGCCAGCACCAAAAGCTAATTACTCCATAACTACATCCGTGCCTTATGTGTTTTCTACAAGTAATGGCAATCCATTTTTTCTCATTAATTCATCTGTCCCTGGGAGTACGGTCTTAGTAAGACTAAAAGTATATTAGTAAAAATGGGACACTATCTAAATTATGATTTAGAAAGTGTCTCATTTTATACAGAAGGTATTTATTATGATCATAAAAGCAAAAATAGACAACGCCACATATGTTTTACGCAATGATTTCTCCACGCAAGGTGAGGTTGATAAATTCATGCGGCTTTTACAAAGTTCGCTGATTTCGGCTATGAACAATAAACTAGGGTATTTTATTATTCAGGCTACGGTTGGCGATGTCATTATTTCTGGTGAGGTTTTGAGAAAAACTGTATTTGAGATCTGTGAGCATTGCGAGAAAGGGGAATGATTATGAAAACTTCGGTTACTTCTTTTTTTATTTGTTTATTTTTATTAGTTGCAGTTCCTTGCTTTGCGGAACTCGGATTCGGAACCGATTATAGAGCTGGAGCCAGAGCTGGCGCTCAGGCCCAAACTCAACGCGCCGAGAATCAGGATTCAATGCTCAGGTCCCGGACGCAACCAAAGAACGCTGAGGAAAGACAGCAACAGGCCGAGGCTGCGCGTAAGCAATATGAGCAAAACATGCAGGAATTCAAGTCTAGTTCCAATCTTGGTATTCAGTCTTCACGTCAAAGCATCTGTCTTGCAAAACCTGAAGACATGGATTGGCAAAGCATGACAAATGGAGCAGCTCATAACCTTGCAAAAAAAATGGCAAAAAATATGGAAAACGTAGGTTGTCATGAGCAGGCCCGAATGTATCTTGAATACGTGGTGTCTGTTGTTGGTGAACAAAAGGAAGAGAGTGGCGGTATTCAAGTTCTTGGAGCTTCAGGTGTAAGCATGTGTGGAAAAGAATTATTCAATCTACAGATGTGGGAAAGCATGGAAGAAGATCAAGCTCGCGAAGCCATGAATGCATACGCAAATGATTTGCGAAAAAAGCCGGGCTGCGAACCACAGGCTGCGCATTTGATTGAATATGTTGAAACAGTTTTGTCCAATAGAGAAAAATAGTCTTTTCAATTAAGGCGTTCTATGTTATGATGGCTGTATGAATACAGAAACAAAAGAAACAAACCAAAGTAGCGACACAAGTTTAGGTTTTCGAGACAAGCTCGGCTATCATCTTGGGTGTGATACGGACGAGATCAGTATTGAAAAATCAGTTGTTGATTCCCTTTCTGAACTCGCGGCTTTGCGTGACAAAATCAAAGCCATGGCCGAAGTTATTACGGAACTCAGATCCGATCTTTTTCTTCAACTCGAACCCAGGTTTGGGCCTAAGTTTGCCAGCGAATATCCGTCTATTGTAAAAAGTCGAGCTGGTGTTCTTGGTGTTGAAAAGTCAATAAAAAATGGATAAAAAACCCGTAAAGTGCTTTGTCTGTAAAAAAACATATGATGCAAATAGTACCGAAATATCCCAGTATTGCATCAACCATAAAACGGTTTACAGATGTAACGATATGATAGCATGTCGAGACCGTATTAGTCCTGGCTCAAGAAAGTTTGAGCCAAAAACAAGGAGAACTTGTGCCTGATTCTCAACACGTGTTTAAAATAATAAAAAACCATAAGCCTTTACGGGAACCAGACAAGGCAGCGTTCAATGCCATTTACGGGCTTGGATATTTTGACCTGATGTATGAACAGTACCAGGCCTGGATACAGACTCAGACAACGGAGCAAACGCAAAAATGTCAGGCCGCAATAAAAGCCGCCATGACCGATGCGACCCTTCTCTTGTTTGACCCAGAAGGGTTTATGGTAGCTTTCGGCTGGAACAACGAGATTTATATGATTTCCTGTAAAGAAGAGAATGGAGCGATTCGTGTAGACTTTGCCATGTACGAATAGAAAAAAGGCCCGATATGAAAAATCATGTCGGGCCTTTTTTTGTTTATTTTTTCAGATCCTATCGAATAAACAAGCTAAAATTAAATCCACCTTTATTGTCCCAGTACTCTCCGCCAGAAAGGTATTCATGGTCTCCAACCCTTATCCCTGTGCTTCTTACGGTTGATGATGTATACGTCTTGTATCCACCTGTAGTAAGATAAAAAATTCTTGAAGATCCTATATACACAGCGCCATAGTTACTATTACAACAGTTAGTCCAGTTTGAACAAGGTTGACAATATGTCTTATTTGCGATCCATGCTCCCATGACGTCTGTATATGGATGAATTGGTGTAATTGTTGTTGCAGCCTTTGCGCCTACGTAAGTATTGCTCGTAAGTCTTGTCCAGCCGCCACCATTTGATACCATGTCGCAATAAACAGACATAGAAGAATCGTTTACAACAATTCCGTAGTTACCTGAAGGCAACGAAGGATCTGAACTTTTCCATTCCTTACAGGAGCCACATGCTCCAAAACATGTAGAGACGGTTGCAGGCTTAGTGATTGATTCGCAAAAAAAGTTGTCAGTTTTTTCTTGTGTAGTTTTTTCAACACATTCTAATGTTCTGGTAATCTCTTCTTCAACATTACATGATGCACTACATTCTGTCCATTCAGAGGCTTTCCATTCATACAAATCAGAGCATGCGGACATATCTTCACAAGCTTGCTGAGAGACTGGCTTTGAATCAACGGAACACAATACTTCTTCGATGGCCGAATTTTCTGCAACATCCTTACACCAAACATTTCTGTTCATAACGGACTCGCCACAGGCAGGTTCGCATCCTCCCCACACATCCGCAACCCAAATATACTGACAGTTTGAAAAATCCGAACAGTCTTGAGATATGGAAGGTTTGAATCGAGGACTACACTCATCACTCGCCGTCTTGCTTATTCCGTCCAGGCATTCAACGGTTCTCGATTTCTGTCCGTCACCACAGCTCGTGGAACAGGAACTCCATTCGCTTGCGACCCAGCACCGCGAGTTATTTTCATTTACACTACCTGTCTTTGCGTATTTCCCAGGAAAGCTAATGTAACAGGAGTCAAAACGTGCTACAAGCTCAATCGGTTCTTTTTGAGTAATAACTCTCATTCCATCAACTTCAACACTTCTAAACTGATTGATGCCGCCCGCAAGAGAAGCTGTCGCCATGAATAAAACTAGCGTTAATGCGAAGCAAATATTTTTCATAATTTCACCATATTTTTAAGAATAATATAATTATATTCTTTGAATTTTATGTAAAAACAATTTATTTGTATTTTAGTCAGAATAATTTTTCTATATATTATAAACGTGGGCAAGCAGTCTTTTTTTAAAAAGGATGAATTTTTTCCCACTTCATGATATAGGAAGACATGGAGGGTTTATGCTATTAATTTTCGAAATATCAAAACCATGTCATTGTTATAAAGTTGAAAAAATTGGCAAAGGCGAGATGATACGTATTATCTGGGCCTGGTTTTCCGTCACCTGGTTTCGTGGAGAGTTCAACGACATTGCCAGGGTTATTCGAGCAGATGAACGGAGACGTATGGCAGAGGTTAGTAAACACTCATTGATACATATGCTTGAGGAGGACTACGAGAGAGACGTAGAAGAATACTCAAGAAAGAAACAAGGAATGGATAGCTAGAAAATAAGACGAAGAAGATAAGGGAAGGAAATAGGGGACAGAGCAATGAACAAATCCAAAAAACTAAAAAACACAAAACTTGATTTCTACTTTTTCAAATTATTACTCGGAGCCGAGCGTAAAGGCGTCATGGACAGACGCGGTTTTCCGGTTGTGAACAACATGGTGCGCTTGTGGCCTGCGGAAATTGATGTTTTTCAGCTTTGGGGAATTGTTGTTGGGGATTCTTTTCTTGGTTTCATGAGAAGGAAGCGCAATCCGGAGAACCCGGTTAATCGTAAATAATATAAAAATTCTAATTTGTAAAAAAATCAAAAAGTGAGGCAATACATAAACCATGGATATTGAAAAAGAAAACAATCAGAAAAATGCACATAACTCTGAATTTAAGGAAAATTCAGCAACCGATCATCAGCCGGACTCATCGATGGCAGTCGTCTCTTCAGACAACGTGATGCGTGAACAAACTGGAGCAGAACTTATATTTGCCGAACGCATGCGACAGATAAAAGAAGAGGGCTGGACAGAGGAACATGACGATCGGCACCAAGACGCCGAATTGGCATGGGCTGCGTGTTACTACGCAATGCCGTGTCCGAAAGCTTTTCGAGATGTCATCGTTCCTCCTCTCGCAATGTTTCCGGATAACTGGGATGAATCGTATGCCAAACGTCGCGGATACTATGATCGAGTACGAGACCTCGTGAAAGCAGGAGCGCTTATCGCGGCGGAAATTGACAGGCTTCGTCGTGAACCGTGATTTACGGTAGACAAGCTGCATAAAGCAACACAAGGTCAGCTACCTAAAATGACAAAAGTGCTGAAAAGATTAATTCATAGATTTTTAGGGTATAAGGTACTGATCTATTCCACGGCTAGGGCGAATCGCAATATAGTGTATGCCAGATGCTGGCTTGGTTCAGACGGCATCGTCCGTGCGTGGTGGAGAAATCGTATCCAAGTTGCGCTATTAAGCGATGGAACTGTAGCTGGGCTCCCAACGGACTGGAAGGCGGTTTGGGAACCGGTGGAGTCAAAGAAAAGAACGGACAATTTCATGATTTCTAGCTAAAAATCAAAAAACAATAAAAATATATAGAAGGAGGAATATATGGGAGACATGGGGCCGGTTTCGGACAGGGATTTGATGAGATATTTACTCACACCGGAAGATGACGACTGGAGTGGGCTTGATGATTTTGTGTGGGAGATGATTTTTGAACATTTTATTATGGACTGACATCATGACTCACGAGTCGAATAAGAAATCAACAATCATAAAAATCGACAGGAACAAGAAATTAAAAAAGCTTAAGCCCAAAACAAATTATGAATCGTTGGCTTTGGATACTCAAAATCCAATAGCAACTAACGACAGGTTCAGTGACTTGCTTTTGAATCCGCAACATTTTTTTGAGTTCAAATAATGAGTTTGGTTGAAATAAACACAATTAAAATTCGCGTCGAGTCAGATGTCGAAACCAAAAGTCCGGACTTAAAATGTACGAGTTTGGAAAACATTAATTCTCTAGATGATAAGTCTGTTTATACGAAATTTTTTATATATGATAACCCCGGCAACGACCCATTTTTTGATTGGCATTTAGCTGGTCAAATTAAGTGGATACACGTCGACATCGAAACGGCTATACAAAAACAAGTAAATATATACGACTTTTGCGTTCAGCATGGTGTTAATGTCTCGAAAATATATTCTGATCTGCATAAAACAAGTTCTGGTTTTATCGACGATACAAAGAAAAAATATTTGAAGCCATCTATTGCTAAAATACTCGGACAAAAAACTCTGAAAAACAATTTGGCATTTATCGACAGGTTCGAGATCCTTCCTAAATACAGGGGTCGCGGAATAGGGAAGATGGTTTACGACATAATGCTTCGCCAATTATGGCAAGATGTAAAAATCATCATGCTTTATTCGTATCCCCTTCAGTTCACAGGACATATAACCTTCAGAAACGACGAAGATAGACAGTTTTTGGCAAATATGAGATATTGTGATTTCAATAACAGTTTTCAAAAATCAAATAACGCTGTGCTAAATTTTTACAAAAACCTTGGTTTTCATAAATTAAGGAATTCAGACTATATTTTTCATATTAACAAACATTGTAAAAAATAATTATAATTTATGGAGCCGCACATGTCAGCTACCAAATACCCAGACCATGATCTCATCAAAAAACTCACCGACATTTATATCGGCAAATCTATTTCAGCGATGACTACAGCTCAGATCACAGATTTAATCAATCATCTGCGTCAATACGTAAAAGACCTTCAAGATAGTAAAAATGAACTGAGGTCAGCCTTGGAAGAGGCTAGTTCCGAATACTATGAACATCTCAAGTCTGAAGACGGAGAGTTGGCGAATATATATTCAGGTATTGTTCTCGCAAAGCAGGTTTTAGAAAAAAACAAATTTTGATATTTTGTTGATATTTCCAATACTCCACTACGTGGATGTAGAAGATACCGCGCCTTGTATCATCAACACTCATGGTTACTGCGAGGCAGATTGACGAGTGAGTGGGGTGGAAGACAAGAAACTGGTATACAGAGTTCCCGGCACCGCTCGTGAGATCTCGGAGCTGGCTCAGCTTTGCGAAGGCGAGGAAGGATGCGACTATCACGAAGTTGTGTTTGATGCTCCGGCTGTCTCTGGCAGTATTTCTTTTTTTTAATTTTTTCAGGCTCGATTTCGGGCCTTTTTCTTTTTTTCCTACTCCCAGAACAAATCATAACAAAATTCATATCATTCTGGGAGCATGTCATGAAAACAACTTGTCAGCGCTGTGGGTTGACGGAGTCACAACTCGTTTCTAAAACAAATTTTATACAAGTAGAAAAGCGAGCGGGATCTGGTTATCAATGTAAAGAAATCGTTTCTTGTAGAAAAAGACAAGACGAGCAGATCATACAAATGCAAAATAAAAAAAATGAAAGACGCGAATTGGTTAACACCGAGCCTCGTCATGATTATCATGACAACGAAGAAAGTATTCAGGCTTTGAAGAAACTATATATGGATGATCGTCTGGTTTAGTTCTGACATTAATTAGGCTCGAATTTTACAGCCAGGCCAAAAAGAACAAAGCAAAAAATTGCAAAAACTGAAATTGACCACTTTTTTGCAATTCACAGTCTAGAGTTTATCGATCTCAAAGCGGCAAAAATAACGGCAATCATTTAAACCAAGACACAGACAAACGACTGATTTAACATGATAAAACAGAATAAATAAACCGGCATTTTTTTGAGCCTCAATAAAAAAGTCTCAATTAGTGCCGGACACAAACGGTACAAAGGCCAACATCTTTTTTCTCTTTTCTCTTTTTCCATTTATTCAGGAGAACCAGCCATGTCGCAGATCCCGAAATACGTCCCAAGCAAATACAAAGCCCGTATCGAGTCCTGGGATGATGAACGCAGTTTGGGCAATTCTTTGATTGTTTCTTTGCGGGATGGTTGGCGCTGGACTCACGGGGATGTTACGCATGTCAGCGGTTTCGACACCATTGCCGAAGTTCTTGCGGCGCTTCGAGAAACGACACGATGCGAATGCGAAACATGTCGAAATAATCGCAATCAGTCCGCCGATGTAACAAATTCAAAAAAATAAAAATAAGCTTTACAAAAAGCTCGTAGAATAAATACATTGTATATTATTTGTTTTGTTTTTTTTGTAAAACATTATTAATTCTACAATGTACTAGGAGATTTTATGGCTATTGTTACCGATATCAACAAGTCTACCTCTATTTTTGAAGAAAAGAAGAGGTATGCATATGAGTTTTTGTTCATGACTCCGTGCAGCGTTAATGACTTCAGTTCCGATGTTGACAAGTATTTCAAAGCGCCCAGCAACTTGCTTGGAATTCTTGAAAATCCGAACATGGCGATTCCCGTCCTCAGAAACAAGCCCGAGCAGCTTGAAGTGTACAAGAAATACCTCGCGTTTCAAATGGAACACAGTGATGAGTTCTTGAGTGCTGTTGAAACCTGGATTGAGGACGAAGATGTGTCGGAGTCAGGCATGGTTATGGTCGATGTTGGCTTTCACTGCGCCAAGATAGAAGACAAAGACCTGCCTGTTATCGTTGATATGGTCGAGTCTTTGTACAACCGCGTGCTTGTTGACGACGAACCCGGAATTGAACCCCTCAAGGTCACCGAATTTCGAGCCACTGTCACCAAGACCGAATGGATCACAAAGTTCTACACGGTTTCGTGAAAGCATTCATGGATGGGAACAAATATGAGCAACGATTTGGAAAATATCAACAAGCAGGCATACCAGGACGTGCTGAACGTTCTTGAACCGCAGCAACCCGACAATAAAGACTATATGGAGCGCTATCATTTTTGGCGCACCATCGCAGGCGAAAAGCACTTTGATCCGTTCTACGACATGTTTGATGGGGAAGACTAAGATGTCGATCTGTAAAACATGTAGATATGAGATGAAGGCTTGGGCCAAACAGTTTCGAGAAAAGTGGATTGGTTGCGGAGTCCTGGTTTCCGGCGAATACCGGGAACTTGATCATGCATCAGTTGAAGACACAGCGTATAAAATCGACGCGAAGCAAGTTGCCGTAGGCTGGATAAGCAATGGCAAAATGGCTTTCAATGATCAGATTTTGACTGAAGGAACGAGGCGTTGCCCGTTTTTTCGAGCAAGATCTTTTTAATATAATCAAAAATGGAGCTTGTAATGACTACACCCTCTCTCTTCGACCCAAAACCCGTTGTTTTTCGTGATCAGGAAAAAATCAAAGCGGTCGTGGATAAGTATCTCAACGGTGACAGTTTGACTGACGAAGAGTACTTTATGCTTGAACGCTTTTGGATTGCAGCCAGTGAAATCGTGAACATCTACCCGACTTTGTTCGGGACTGGTGTTTGTTACATGGTGCGCAACAAGGTTTTTGAAACGCACGGCTGCGCCAATAACAGACGCAAGCGGATCAAGAAGGACAAGTTTATCGAAGAATACTGTATTGATCTCGATGACATGCCTGATGGTAAACACTGCTAATAACCCATAGCCCCTGAACAGGGGCTTTTTCATACCAGTTTTTGATTGGAATACTAGCACAAATATGGTATACAATAGAAAACTATTGGAGATGACATGGCGAAAAAAGAAAAGAAAGAATTGACAGTCGAAGATAAGATCGCCCGCGCAGAGCAGGAACTTCTCACCGGGCGCGGTGCGGATATGAACTTGCTTCCGGCTCCTACGCGATTCTTTGAAATTGGAGATAAGGTTCGAGTCGGAAATCTCGACGATGTCGTTATTGTGAAGAAGATTCAGAGTGGTCTTGCTTACGTATATAGTTGCACGAAGCAGGAACGTGGAGAAGCGCCGCGAACCGTGTATCAGGCCAATGTCTGGTTTGATGTTAAGAGTCTGGATCTAAATGCAGACGTTCCCTCGCTTTTTTCCAAGTATCAGACCTATCCGTGTCTGGTTTCGGACTTGTTTTCCATCATGCATTTTGCTTCACGCGGCGGCTTAGTGAGTGATATCAGGTATCAGCGAGACTATGTCTGGACAGAAGCAGACAAGGACGCGCTCATTGAAAGCGTCTTTGACCGACTCGATATCGGAAGTTTCTTGTTCGTGCGTAACGCCGGATACAGACACAAAGAAGGTTCCGGGTCTCGTACATACAGAACACTTGATGGTAAACTCGTTGAAGTCGAGAGGCGTAAGGACGACGCGATCGTAATTATTGACGGTCAGCAGCGGCTGACAACTCTCTTGCAATTCGTGTTTGATATCAGACCATACAAGGGCCTATATTTCAGCAAACTGAACTGGAAAGATCAGCACGAGTTTTACAACAAGGCACTCTCATACCGAATCATGGAAGAATATCAGGTCAGCGAAAAAGAAATTGTTCGCATGTTTCTGCAAGCCAACCGAGGCGTGCCTCAGACCCCTGAGCACCTGGCCAAAGTTCAGGCTTTGTATGAGTCGATGGACTAATCTGGTTTATTTTTGTTCTAGATTAGATAGTATTTACAAATATTTAAGCATAGCCGCCCTGCAAGGGCGGTTTTTTTTTGGTCAATTTTTTTGGAAGTGGTTGAAGAAACCTGGTTCCCAGGCATTGAGTTATCAACCACTAAAAAAGGAGACTTTATGTGTGACTATGCGCTCAACAACAATGTAAGAATTGCCCGTAAAAAGCTTGGAATGGATTTTGAGACCCTTGTAAAAAAGGCAAAAATCCCTGAAGTCAGACTTGTGAGCATTGAGTTCGGAGAATCTGCGATGATTTTTGAAGCAACTTCTTTGTGTTCAGCCTTAGACATGTCTTTGGATGAACTTTTTCCAAATGCAATGAAATATTATAACGATTATCTAAACTCTGGAAAAACTCGAAATGATCTTATGCATGACAGCGAAAAAATGTCTAAGCTTGATGACTTGGGCATTGATTTTAGCGAAACAATCTACGTTGCTAAGATTGTATTAAAAAATGGGTTAGAATTTTATCATGACATCAGAGAGCAGGAAGCTTTGTATGTAAAAAGTTTGTTAAAAAGTTTTAATAATTCAAATAATAGCCACACATTTGTTCTGTATAGCACAAGCACTCATAAAATTGTTCTAAACAAGAATGACGTTTTATATATTAGTATTTATCCCGAATACGAAGGAAAAAGCTTTGATCAAGAGTCGGACGAAGCAATGACCCACGTTACAATCTACTTTCGTAATCAATCTGAAAAAGTTCTAGTTTATTGTGAACATGATTCTATAGCGAGTTTTGGAGAATGTGATCTTGAGTGTCAGCTTCAATGCATGTTGACAGATTTTGATTTGCACAAAAAAAACAAAGCAATGGATACATTTTCTATTATAGATGATGAAGATCAGGAAGAGTTTATTTCGAATATGAGTTCTGTAAGCATAATGTTTGTTCCAATCCCAATGGTTTGCCCTAATTCTATTGAAGAAGACGAAGAATAGAAGTCCTGATATCGAAAGCAAGGACACCCGCACTGCAACCCGTAGTGCGGGTTTTTTTATTAAAATATTTCATAATTTTCAAACTTGTGTTATGAAATAATAATTGATATACTACCAGTACACGAAAAGGCAGTGCAAAGTAAATATACACAGTGTGTTTATAGAAAATGTAAAATATGATTATTTATCAAAAACAAAAACTTGCAGATGCAGAAGATCGTCAAAAATTGTCTCACTATTTTCTTAAGATAGCTGAAGGTCGGTTGTATCAAAGTCCAACGCTAGTCCAAACCGTTCTTGGCTCATGCGTTTCAGTAACAATGTTTTGTCCGCAACTTCGGTGTGGTGGAATTTTTCACGCACTGCTACCTTGTATCGACGATTTTTCAAAACCTGAAAACAGTAAAGACTGCGATACTTTTCGTTATGTAGACTCGTCTATATGGAATATGCTAAAAAAATTCGATGAATCTGGAGTTTCTGCGAAAAATCTTGAGTGCAAGGTTTTTGGAGGATCGTCATCATTATATTGCAACAACGGCCCTTCACCAGGCAGTCGTAACGTCAAAGTTGCTATGGAAGTCCTTGCCGAAGCCGGAGCTACTGTCTTGGCATCAAGTGTCGGCGGTAGTAATGGACGGAAAATTTATTTTCGCACAGATACGGGCGTGGTTCTTCAAAAACAGTTTAAAGTTCGTGCATAACCAAGTTTGTTAATTAAAAAAAGGATAAGTAATGGCAAAATCAATTCTTTACTACATTGTCGACAACGGCATTGACGGCAAGGCTCCGACTGAAATCAGACATGCGTTTTTAGACGAAGAAGAACGCGATCAGTTCTTTGATGAAATAGATCCAAAGGTTTCAGCTTATTTGGCGAAGACAGAGGCGATAGAGGATGTTGAGTTGCGACGAAAGCAGTTTATGAAAGGATTGGATGGACTTCAAAGGCTTTTGCTTGGATTTCCGCAGCAACATCTGAGATAAACATTATATTAATTTACCTACGCATAACCCGGTCCAAAACAGGCCGGGTTTTTTATTACACAGCTTCCAAAAAAGTAACCCACCCTATGCTTTTGCGAAAACTATCCGCAAGGCCGGGTGGGCATGGTTCCAAAAATTAAAAATTTCAAAAGTGAATCAGGTATTGTTTTCGACAACGGCTCGAAACGCTTCTTGTGGCGAACTTGGAGCGAAATCAAACCTGCTTTTTCGCATGAGTTCGTCACTGATCTCATCCAATGCCATTTGGAGAGCAAGGGCATCTTTGCCGTCAATATGGCGAGCAAACATGTCTCCAAGTCTGCATTCTGTTGCCAGAATTGCGTACACGGCACGTTTTGCTTGTGTTTTGTTCATTTTTTTAGACATTTTTTTGCCTCTATTTTCCCATCCACATATACGCAGGACGAATGCCGCAAATTGCTGTCTGACAAGAACCGACGTGTCCCCAGTCCTCGACATATATTCGCCATCCTCGAACACTGTCTCCATCGTGTCCTGGATCTATATCCCATCCCGTAATTCTGAGTCTCTGGGCTTCATCGCTCTTCAGGTAGGTTTCAACAAAAGAAAGAATTGCTTCCGCCGACATGGGGCCGGGAAGCATGTTTTTGGCTCCATCCCTGGTATATGACAGAATCATTCCATGCTCGGGGTGGTGCTCCCAGGAAAGAGCCTGTCTTTCGCTCTGCGAAAAAACAAGACGTAGCGCTTCCAGCAAGAACTGGCTTCCGCAGCCGTTTACGTTGAAAATCCTGTTATCCAAGCCACTCTCCTTAAATTAAAAAATGGAAAAATTAATCGCTACACGTTCCGGAATCAGAGCTTGAGTCACAACCTGAACCGCAATCGCCGTCGCTACATGAATCATGGCAGTCATGGTCTGAAAAACAATCCCCGGCTCTATAGTCGTCGCTTGTATCAACGACCCTGCAACGACTACCACCCCTGTTCTCGTAGTCTCCGTACTCGTGTCTTGCCGAATTCAGGTATCCCTGATCAAGTCCTGAGTCATAGCGATAGTCGTGACCGCTGTTTCGTTCTTGTATTGATTTCCAGATCTGCAAACAAACAAGAACCAGAGAACATGATCCAGCAACTAAAATCCAAACCGGAGCCTGAGTAATAGTCAAAAACGTGCTTCGAATCAAATCTACAAAAATTTCCAAATCTTTCTATGCCTCAAACATCCTGATCTCTTTGTTAGCTACGACCTGCTCATGTCTGTTGACCTGAGTCAGTCTATATCCGTTTCCATCGACCTTGCATGTATTAGACGCAGATACTAGCACTGCATGAAACATGGAACAAAATATATTTATTTCTTCAATCGTTAACTCGTTGTCAGGCTTGAAAACAAAAATAGCGTCAAATCCATTCATGTTCGAGCCGTTCATAACATCCATGGAAACGATGTTACTGTCTAGATCATGATAACTGTGCTTGAAGTACGGAGTGGCGAAATCTTGATTTTTTGCAAAAAACGGAACCAGAAACTGCGTAGAATTCAGATTTATAATAGCTTGCTCCATAACCTTGAAAGTGTCGGGAAGCGAAATCAGAAACTTGTCTCTGTCAAAACTGTAGACAAACACGTATTTGAACTTCTGAAACGTGCTTTCAGATACCTGAAATTCTTGTCTATTTGTAATCATGTATTTTTTTTGATAATAAATTTATTCAAATTCTTCATTCAAAATCCTAACGCCTTCGCCATACTTTTCGACAAGAACTGCTTTTACTTCGGGGCTGAACTTGCACTTCATCTCATGAAATTCATCAGGACTGGAATAATTAAATCCCGGAATACGATACAGCGTTTTCTTCGCATATCGCTTCTTCTGCAAAGCTTTTTCAAGTAAGTCGTCGATAACCGTATCCGCGCTTTGTTTCATTGTATGAACGCCGCCATCGTTATGAAAATGAGAGACGTCAATGTCGGGAAGCGTTCTTGCGTATTCGTCAAGCCTCGTTCCAAGGCTCGACGGATGATACATATTGCAACCACCCTGACCAGAGTTCGAAACCATGCCTTCCTTCTTGCCGTCGATATATACCGTGGCTTCAAAGCAATTGGTTTCCTGACTAGCGAACTTGCTATACTTCACGTTCTTGATCTCGACTTTCATGTCTTGCTCCAGTCAAAAATTTAGAGAGAAAAGAGGCTGGCGGAAGCCGTCAGCCCAACTCCGTCCGCCGTTGGTGGGGGAATGAAAACTATATACCATATATGACGGGAAGAAACAATATGTTTTTAGAACGACACTATTCCAATCAGCTTCGTTCCACAATGGCTCTAATTGTTCTTTTCGCAAGAGGAATCGAAGACTTCGTCATGGCAACAATATCGGCATACGTCATGGATTCCACGCTTCTGTTTGGGACAAGCACGTATTCATTCATTTCTTCATCGTACCAGACCCGACAATCTCGCCCTTCTTCCGTCTCAAGCAAATCAATCAAGTCTCCGGGGAAACGAATCCCGCCGCTTAGAGTGAAGTGAAGGGCATGCGTTCTTGTTTTGAGTTCCAAAATCTCGGCTTCGGAACAGGCCCTGCCTTTGGTCTCAACAAACCTTGTCATCAATCTCAAAAACGCGGAAACTGTAACGAGCATATCGTCAAGCTCCGCAGCCCTTCCTTTACTAATGTACGCCATTGCTGTTTTGTAATCATCGTCATTTAAATCAGCTTCAAAAATAACGTTATTTCCCCATGATTTGCAATGCATGAAAACAGCATCAGGCTCAATATCAAGGATTTTACACAGCCTCGTCTTGCAGTCATGGGTGACTAAATTCACGTATTCACGAAAAAAAGAAATATCGACATAGTCCTCGCTGTCTTTGAAGTCATCCCACGACACGCAAATCCGATCGTCTCCAAGAATTGTTTTTATTTGATCATGTTCAAGTTTTTTCATGTGTTTTTCTCTTTGTTTCTTTGTTTTTCTTTATAGCCTTGTATCATATTTATGTTCGCATATCAATTTTTTTATTTTGATGGACGCAGAAATACATTAAATTTCGTTTTTTCATTTTTTTGGTTGGTTGTTTTTTGGATTGAGAAGATGGGAGGAGTGTGTGGCCAAGTCATGATAGGGAGGAGCGATAGGGGGCGGTGAGTGGAATGAGGCCCTGAGAGAGCCTAGGAGGGGACGATGCGGGATGGAGGATATCAGGAGAAGTGGAGGCGACTTGAAGGGCTGAGAACGGCGAAGAGAACGGCTGGAGGCAGTGCGGGAGAGATGGTTCGTGAAGCATTGAAGGGGAAGGAAGAAGAGATATGAAGAGGGAGGGATGGCGGAGAGAGGCGAGGACGAGTGGAAAATTTTTGTTTTTTTGCTTTTTTGAACTTCTTTGGCTGAAAGATTCGAGTTCCCAGAGCTAACAATATCTGCAACCTCAACCTGGCATAACTGCCAAGGATCTTTCATGAACGAAGAATATCGCTATCACAACACTGTTCGCAAGACTCGCCTCGGACTTAATATGAGCTTTGATGAACTTATCAGAAAAGCTAACATCAATATAATTCGTCTTCAGTACATCGAGTTTAATGGGACGGCCACAATCCATGAGGCTCAAAACCTGGCTAAAGCTTTAGGAAAGACGATTGAAGATCTTTTCCCTGAAGCAATGACTTGTTTGAACGATTATTATCGAAGGGGCGATAGTCGCACCCATATTGTAAAGGATAGGGAAAAGAGATTTGAGATTTATAAACTCGGGCTTGACTTCGGTGAATGTGTATACGTTGCCAAAATTTCATTAAAAAATGGGGTTAAATTTAAGCATAGACTCAGTGAATACGAGGCTTATCGAGTAAGATGCTTCTTTGAATCAGTCGAAGATCAGAATTCGGATAAAACATTTGTTTGTTACGACACAAACACCCATGCCGTTGCGCTCAATAGAAAAGATGTTTTGCATATCAGGTTTGAGTACGAATATGAGCCATTTTGCTACAATTATGATACAGATGAACATCTAGATCAACTTTCAATATATTTTCGCGGATTTACAAATCCTGAGCTAGTTGATTGTGAGCCGGACAAATTCGAAAGCTTCGGCGAATGTGAAATAGATTGCCAGTTGGGATGTCTAACATCAAGTTTTGATACATATAGACCAGACAACCTAATGAAAAATTTTTCTGTTTTTGAGAATAGGCGAGGTCAATTCTTTTTTGCGCCGTTTGATGAAGTTAGTGTTCTTTTTATCCCTCTCCCTCATATTTGTGTCCCACAGATTGAGGACGAAGAATAGAATTCAGACTGCAATGAAAAGACCAACGAAGAAGGCCCGCAAACAGTTCAGGTTATGCGGGCCTTCTTGCGTATGATCAGACTCTTCGAACCATATACGGCGTTTTCGGGAATTTGATGAAGCCTAGTTTGGAATAGTAGTCCTGAAGAATTTTAAAAGCCTGTTTTTCATTTTTTGACAAGTCACCAAGTCTCATCTTGGAAGTCCATTCCTGGTCGTATTTGCCTACATTGGTTTCGAACTGGAGTGGATACGGCTTGATGGCAACGAGACCGGCTCCAAGGCCAAGTCTTGCAATTAAAAAATCAATGATCTTTAGCCCAAAACCATAGCCACGAAACTCCGGAAGGATCTCAAGCCTGTCAACAACGAACAAGTTGTTTCCTGAGATCGGCCAATTAAATAAGTTTTGGAGACGTTGTTTAAAGCGGGGATGTCTAGGGTCGTATATGGCCGCATAGTACTCGTACATGTTTTGGCTGTGGGCGTCAAAAACTTCGAGTAAGTCAGCGCGTTCTTTGCGTGCTCCTGAGCAATTTGCAAAATATGTTGTAAATTTTGCGATGTGCAGTTTTTCGCCGGACTGAATATCTCCATCCTGAATAAAGACATCACCTGATGTTTCGTATATGAATTGGCTTGATTCATATTTTTCAATATCTTCCTCAACTTCCCATGTGACTGTAATATTAGAGTCTTTCATAGTGTTACCTTGTTTTTTCTCGATACATACTAAATAAATCAATTACAACAAAAATGTTCACAAAACAATAGAAATATGGTACAAAAGATAAAAACAAATACTGAATTTTTGAGAAATAATATATGAACACATGCACCAAATCAGACAACCAAGACTCACCAACTCAAGCCCGAGATGAGAAGATGCCATACATCATAGCCTATATTGATGGAAGCGTACTTCGTGTTAACTACGAAGATTTGATTAAATATCCGGAACTCATGATTGATGACCGTGATCGCGTTTTCAAGCTCAAAGCGTTAGCCGAGGAACAGTGTGCTGGTATAGGTAAATTTTGCCCTATGTTCGACACAGCACACCTAAGCTCCAAAGAGCAGCAGCAGAGATTTTTGAATGAAAAAATGAAAAAGAAAGCTGGATGGGGTAGGCGCTAGACAATGTTTGACACGACCAAGACTGAATCAAAGCTTGCGGTTTGCGAGCTTTTTTGTTTCTTTTTCTTGTTTTTGAAGTATATATATGCTATATATTAAATACGAATTTCAAACTTAGTTGAGGTGAATATGAGCTTGCTTTGCAATATTTTTGGACACAGACCGTATCACACAGTTAACTACAGAAATCCTGGCTCCGAGTATGGAGTCCTGAGCCTTGGTCCCGTTGACGGAATCGATCGCATGCATTGCACGGTTAAGACGGAGTGCGCCAGGTGCGGGAAGATGTTTGAGGTCGTTAAAATTCATCTTCCTGGGCAGGCTATTTTGAATCTCGTAGAAGAGGCAGAGAAAAAAAAGGAACAGTATTTCATTTATGAAGAAGAGTGAGTCTGTAAACCTTAGTGATTTTCCTCTTGTTTCCGAAACAGATATCATAGCTCCAGAACAATCCAATGCAGGTGAGAAAGGATACGGTGAAGGCATCAAATTCGTTGTTAATGAAAAGTCTAGATTGTATTTTTACCGATTTGCCGGAAAACGTATCCCTAGACACGGAATTGCGTATCTAACGAGCGAAGACAGTTATTTTTCTCGTGTCAAGGGAGAGAGAAATCATATTGTCGTTACATGGGATGAGAACGCAAATGGGTTTCGAGTACTGCTCTCTGAGTTTAGGTCTGGCTTCAAGAACACATATTCTAACCTTTCCAAACTGAAATTAGAAGATATTGTGGATTTTGTCAGAAAAGAAAAGGCTGAAAAAATAAGAGCTAATGCTAAACTCGTGATGATTTTAGATAATATAGAAAATTTATTTTAAAACAGAAAATAAAAAAAAAGAATATTATGCCTGAAATTGCAACACAAGACCTGAAGTCGTTTGTTGAGCATTGGAACAAGTTTAAGGGCGCGTATTTTTGGACGCCTCCTGGCTCTTCTTCTGGGCGCAGAAGTTATGAAAAACAAAATTCCAGAGCCTTGACTGGTAGATATTTTGGAAAAGAAATCAATCTCTCAGTCGATGTCGGCTGTTCATGTAAAAATGTATACGTGACCAAATCAGCATGCGTGGATGGAGAAAAGAAGACCATTGCGTCGGTCAAGGCTTTGATTAAACGCTACGAACATTGTATAGCCAGACCTGTTTCGGAGACTGAATAATGCAGTTTTCAATGAGACATAAGTTTTTCAAAGACAAGGTCGAAAATTTTTCCGAGTCCGATGCACCTGATTGGTTGACGGGAGCAAATACGGTCCCTGGTTCAACCATGGATAATCGTTGGTTCTGGAAAGACCATGTTTTAACACTTCAGGTTGGGCAATCTATTGAAACAGACTTTCGAACAATTACGCGAATAGCCTAGAGGGTGGAGACTGTCTTGAACGCAAAATTTATTATCAAATACGAAGTCGAACAAACAGCAGATCCTATGCAGTTTGAAATGGAAGGCTCTGCGCTTGGCTTCAGCGCAACAGACGAAGAATTGCTTCGAATGTATGATTCATACGTATTGGCGCATTTCAAGGAAAAGCTGAAGCTCAAGGGCAAAAACCGCGATGAGTTTCTGACCTGGGCACGAAATGAAATTCGCAGCCATCAGCCGTCTATTACAGCAATGCTTAGACGTAATTTATCTCGTTATGACCTTGTTAGGTCGGATGAAATCCGGACCATTGCGAATATCTTTTCCAGTCTTGAGTTTATTAAAGGCATGCGTTTCAGCGCCGAAAAACTTGATGATAGCTTTGTCGTAGTTGCGGAAATCGGTTCTGTGTCATTTTGTTTCAAGCTCTTGAATTCAGATTTTTTCTATGAAAACATGTATGAAGTTTCTGTAATCGGAACCAAAGAAATTCCTGTTTTTAACGAAAAAGCAGAAAACGATGATTGGCAGGTTTTGCACAGGTCCGTTATAGTCTTTGTAGGCGAAATTAGCAAAATTCGCAAAGTTAGCTAATACAAAAAATAACAAAAGGTATAATATGAATCTTTCTGAATTTATAGAAAAGGTGCGTGACAACTCCGATCTTCAGAACGCACTTGATGAGTTGGTGATCGATGCCAAGCTTCAAGAAGCAACAGAGCTAAACAATAGTGGAGCCGAAAAACAGGCCAATTACTTGATTGGCTTCAGTCCGAGTGAAGAAGAACTAGACAGACTTTACAAGAACCTGGTTGAAGGTGTTGCTGATTGCGATAGTTTTGTTTCGGACGAAATCGTGGTTTGGTTCAGAATGGAAAACGGAGAAGGTGAATGGCCACTTGTTAAAAACATGTCGGACCAGGAAATTGAAAATATCGCACGAATTTGTTCCTTCAAACTCGCTTATGATCCATACGCGATTGATTCTGACTTTGAAGATGTCGAAATCTTGTCGTGCGAAGTTTTGTATGATGGCATCACGTTTTCAGAAGAGCTTCAGGTCGGGCTTCGAGTAAAGAATGATGAATTGGTGGGGAGTCCGGCTCCGATTATAAAATTTAAGCTTTCCAAACCCGTTGCGCCAGAGGAGTTTTTGCGTTCTGTTTGGAACAGTAGTGTCCGACTCCTTACCAAAGCTAGCGCAAGTCTTGGTCATGAAGAATGTTATACTGGGGATGAGGACGGCAATTCATCCGTTCTTGATGTGGAAGAAGTTGATAACATTGTATTGGCTTTGAAGGAGGCTCACCTGTTTGTTGGTAAAACATTCGGCTTTGACCAGATGTCGGACGGTATTAGTATTGGTAGCGACTGGCTGGAACTTAAGTCTTGATGTAGTTTAGCCAAGCCCTGATTCTTCGAACCCGGACCTCAAAAATCCGGGTTTTTTGTTTTGTTTGCACATATAAATATATTTATTTGCAATTCTTATATATCCTTCGTATTTTATATTTTTATTACTGACATTATTTTGTTAAATGTTACAACAAATGTAAAAAAAGGAGGCATTTTATGCCACGATATGATGGTACAACTCTACATAACGAGTTTTGCAATGGAATTCCTGTCATGATTACGAATCGAGTTGTCTCCAGGATCGTAGAAAAGTCGGATATCCCCGATGTTTTTCACGCTAGTTTTCATGGTTTTGATCCTACCACGAAATCATGGAAGAAAGAAGGGTTTTACATCAGCTATAACAACTACGATATCGGCATTTATGGCTGTGCAACAACTGCACTTGTCTGGGGCCAGATGATGTATTTCATGATCTTGAACGGTGATCATCGCAAGGCATATGAAGAACTCACTCCTCTTGGATTCGAGGCATGCTATGATTATTTCAAGGCTAATCGAAATCAGTGGAGTAAGTATTCGGAAATTGAACGCAACCTCATGACAATGGAAATCAAGCTTGCGCATCCTGTTGAGAGCTTGAATTTTTTTGGAGCCAGATTTACGTCTTCAGTATTTTAAGTTTGTTTGTATGTAAGTTTTATAAGATTTTATTTGGTTTTGTCATAGGCTCTTTTATAAAAAGGGCCTTTTTTTGTTTTGTGAAGGTTAATTTATAAAACCCCGTATGTATTGTATTAGAATATGCTGCTAGAGGTTAGAGATTGAAAAGATGAATAAATCAAATAAGCAAGACATATGGGAAAAGAAAAACAGAAAGAAACCGGTGAATTCTCCGCTGGTGAATTTTGTTGTTTTTTTTATTTGTTTTTTTGTTTTTAACAAAATCCAAGGACATTATAACTCAGACTTTTACATCCCGTTTTTAGATGTTAGTCGTAATTATATCCATAATAAGATAGACCAAGGAATCCCTCCAACAACAGAACAAAAAAAACTCATACCAGAAAAGAAATATATAAATTTTATCTCTAAGTATGAAATTAGATCTCATCGATTATGTCTTTGCCCATTCGAGGTTTATTCCAACTCCGACAAGGATACTGTTTTGGTTTTTGAAGAGGTTTTGTCCACTGAAATTCCGGCAGTTGTTTATGTCCGCGCTGGAGATACGGTTGGTCTTCGTGTTCCACCAGGGGAGTATGAAATCAAAATGATTACCGGGACAGACTGGAGAGGAGATGTCGCTTTATTTGGTCCGAACACATTGTATACCAGAGGTGATAAAACTCTTGATTTCGTAGAGATGAATGGCGGATGCAGCGGGAACAACTTGATTCTTCGACAAGTTAACGGAAATTTTCATCAAATCCCTACGCAGAGTTTTGGATTATATTGAGTTTAGAACTAATTGGGTATTTTTAGTTTTTATAATTTTTGAAAACAATTCGTTTTTTTTAGATTTTACATCTTCCACATTTTTTCTTGTCTTTTTTTACCCTGTTTTCTTCAATTCTTTTCTGCGTCAGTGCCTTTTTAGTGGCAACACCTGGTTCTTGATCCCACAACTTAGGCCAAAATTTTATGGAATCGGGTGCGGGCGCAGCCCGTATTTTTACGGAACGGGCTCGGTCCTCCGTTTTAGAATATTTATACATATATGTATTTAATTTAATTTGACATCCCATGCAATAGAAAAGAAATAGAATGGTAAAACAATAAAAAATTAAAAAAGGAGGAATTTACATGAAAATCAAACAAGGATTTACTTTAATCGAAATGCTTATAACCGTCATTGTTATCGCACTAATTATGGTTTTTTTTGTAACGCTTATGTTGTCAAAATATAAGGAGTCAAAGCTAAATTCAGATGCGGCAAAGATTATTTCAGAAATAAGTCAAATTATTAGTTCAGAAGAAATTTATTACATGAAAAATTCTGTATATGGAACTAAAGAAGAGTTGTTAAATTCTGGTATTTTAAAGTCTTGGCCCATTCCTCCAGAAGGGATTTTCGACTCTGAATGTATTGCCACCAGCGAACCTTTTTCTGGTTATGAGTTAAAAACAGTTTCAATCGAGAATGTTAAGAAAAACAATTTATATGTAGTTCTTCCATGTCTTAAAAAAGATGTAGCAGACGTGGTTAATGTCCTTACATTAGCGGGAACACCTAATCTCAAGTGAATGATATCGAGGTATTATTATGAATAAAATTACCATATTTTTTCTATGTATTTTTTTTGCGACAGTTAGTGCGCAAGCCGATGGGCAAGGCCAGATTAGAGAACGTGATTCGTTTGCCTCAAACAAATTAAGAAGCAAGCAGGATCTTTATTCTCAAGGCTCCAAGCGCATCATTGAGCCAATTGATGAATATTTAGATATGTCTAGGCTAACAGTTTATGGATTAGTTAAAGAAGAGGGGTGCGAAGGGTCGCTTTGTCCAAAAAATGTAATTGAACATGAATGGAACGTAGGCCCTTGGGGTGACTGCGAGGATGATAAAATAATTCGAACAGTGACTTGTAATAACTCAGTGTCACAAGAAATTGTAGATGATACGCTGTGTTCACAAGCGCAAAAACCGATAGATACTAAATCTTGTGGCTTAGATAATAACATCTATTATACATGGATTCCATCTAGCTTTACTCAGTGTGACAATTTATGCGGATGGGGAGATAGAACAAGGACGGTTTCGTGTTATGACAACTCTTTTAACAAAGTAGCGGATGAATTTTGCACCAATGTAAATCCGTATATAACGGACCAAGAGTGTGTTTCATATGAAGATTGTCCTTTTAAGTGGATTGTCGGAGAGTGGTCTGAATGCCTTGAGGGATCAAAGTCTAGAAGTGTAGAATGTATAGACGGATCTGGAAATTTGGTAAGCACTTATTCGTGCTATCGTCAAACATGGTCTGAACCAGAGTCCGAATCCTACGATTGTCAGGATCTAAGTACGTATCATCGTGAATTTGGAGAATGGGGCGAATGCGTCATAATATCAACGGATGAGGCATATCAATATCGAACCTCTCGGTGCGTAGATAGTAATGGAGTTGTGGTTGGAGATATATTCTGTCCAAGTGGTGGCGGAGAATGGTTTGAGGGTGGCGGAGATTCAACTACACAAAGAGAGTGCATTGGTTGGATTTTAAGTAATTGGTCTGAATGTAGTTCTGATAATATTCGCACAAGATCTTTGTACTGTGGAAGCCCTATTGTATATGAACCATACGATGAAGTAATGTGTAGTGACATAGAAAAGCCAAATGTTGCGCTAAGCGAATCTTGCACCATGTCTTTGTATGGTTGGCATGCACTTCCTTGGGAAGCAAGATGTAATGATTTGCCTGCCATTAGAGATGTTGAATGTAGACAAAAGTTTACTGGCAAAAAGGTTGATGACTCACTTTGTGATGAGTCTGAAAAACCAAATGAAATAAGTGGGCCACGGGATGAGGACGCTCCCTCAGATAGTTGTTATTACGAATGGCAATATGGAGATTGGCAAAAATGCACAATGATTGCTGGTCAACTTCAACATATTCAAAATGTTGTTTGTGTTAAAGCTGGAAGTTCTGAGGGAAGCGACTATGTTGTTGATAATTCGTATTGCGAGCAATTTGTAGACATTGAAAATAGACTTGAACCTGGGATGCCTGAACCATGTAATTATTCATGGGAGGTAGACCCATGGAGTGTTTGTAATCACGAAACATTGAAAAAAACACGCTCCGTACAGTGTAGGGAGCAATACGGAGAAGTCTTTGACGACTCAATGTGCTCTTCACTTGGTGTTAAACCAGAAAATTTTCAAAGCTGTGATTTGGATTTTTATTGGGATTATACATATTCTCTTAATAACAACCTTGCAGAATGCGAGCAAAGAGAAATGAATAGTTTTAATAGGGACTTACCGGTGTGTTGGGGTTACAAAAAATGTCCCACAAATGGATTAATTCCTTTTAGAGAAGATGTAATTGTATGCATTGCAGCGGAGAAAGGAAAAGACATTAGCACAGGACATGTAGTCCCAAATTCAGTGTGTCATAGTAATCCAAACACAATCGGGGTGTATGAAAAATACTATATGCCGTGCATTTATCATCCCTATGGTCAATCGTCTCCCTTGCCTGTATCCAAGTGTAATGCCGGATGCAAAAAACAAGGCACTAGAACGTGGACAATTAATGACTGCGTTTGGGCAAATTATTACAATGGTAAGTTTTGGCCAAGTCGACCACATCAAATACATGGATATGATGCTGAAATATGTTTAGCATATTCTATATATATAGAAGTTGCGAGTAATGATTTGGTTCCTTACTGGGAGGACGAAATCGACGAAAGTACATACTTGGCGTTAATAAATAATATTCCATATATAGACAGAAGTAATATCCATTATACGAATTCAGATCATACATCGTTAACCTATACAGAATCCTGTACGGGAACATGTGGTGGAACTTGGGTCGTTTCTGGCGCAAGTCAATGTATGTTTAACAACCACTTCAGTTCAGGTGGTTTTATGAACATCACATACGGATGCAAAGAGCCTGATTCATGGAATGTTGTTACTGACGAAAATATGATGCCCTGCGATCCAGACACAAAGCCAGTTTCAGCGCAAATTGGATGCTACTACAATATTAGCGACCCAAGCGAAATGACGCGTATCAATGGATTAATTTCGCAATATGTGCAAAACACGTCACAATACGATAATGGTGAAATTGTACCAGGCTCTGCGCTGGAAGAGTTAATGTATAATCTAAATGGATACAGCAATCCTTGATCACTGTCTGCGGTTAGCCCATATTTATAAATGAGATATGGGCTAATTTTTTTGAGGGACATATGAAAAAAACTATAATGTTCTTTTGTTTGTTGTTGATTTCGCTAAGTGCAAGTGCTTCGCAACAAAATGATTTCAGTAATAATTTTAGTGAAAAAAAACAACTAAGGAGTAAAAAAGATCTTTTTGAGTCAGGGTCGAAAAGAATAATAGAGCCAATAGACGAATATTCAGATATGTCGAGGCTCACTGTGTATGGACTAGTCAAAGAACAAGCATGCGTATCGAACTGCCCCCCTAACGTTAAAAACTTTGAATGGACCGCAGAAGACTGGGGAGAATGTGTCGACAATATCAAGCATCGTGTTGTAAAATGCACAAAATCCATGACACATGAAAACACGATAGACACTAATTGTAATTCTATATCCAAGCCTCCTTCTGCAACTGCGTGTCAACCTGATAATGGGGGAGACGATGATTCCGAATCACGCTACGCGTGGATACCGTCGGGTTGGAGCGAGTGCGATAACAATTGTGGTCAAGGCGTACAAACAAGAAACATTTACTGTTACGACAATGAATTCAACAGGGTCGATAATAGCTTCTGCACTGATACAAATCTGTATTTAGAAGATCAGTCTTGTTACTCTATCGAAGAATGTCCTTATCGTTGGGAAATTGGGCAGTGGGAAGAGTGTGCGGATGGGATGAAGTCTCGCGATGTAAATTGTATTGATCAACAGGGCCAGTATTCCAGCATTGATTATTGCTTTGTTCAGACAATGATGTTCCCTGATTCCAGCTCTTGGGATTGCCCCGATTACAGTTCCTACCATTATGTTTACGGAGCCTGGGGTGAGTGTGTGGTGGAAAGTGAACATAGAGCAGTTCAATCTCGTAACGCACAATGCAAAGACAGTAATGGTGTGGATGTTGATGATGTAAATTGTGAATTTGGCGGAGCTTGGCCGGATAATCAACGTGATTGTGTGACTTGGATATTGAGTAATTGGTCTGAATGTACCCCAGAGAAAACACGTTTCAGAACACTTCATTGTGGCAGTCCAGTACGAGAAGTTCCTTATGACGAAATTCTTTGTCAGGATACGCCTAAGCCAAACGTTACACTTTCAGAATCCTGTGAGCCTTCTATTTATTTTTGGGAGCCACAGCCCTGGCAGGGCCGATGCAATGGATTGCCTGCAATCAGAACAAGTCACTGTAAGAATATCTTTACTGGCGTAAAAGTAAATGATTCTTTGTGTGACGCTTCGGCCAAGCCACATGAAATAAGCACCGCTTCCGACGAAAATGTTCCACATGAAGAATGTTACTATGATTGGGATCTTGGGTCTTGGAACCAATGCACAATGATAGAAGGAAGTCTTCAGCACGTTCGAAATATTCAATGTGCGAAATTTGACGATGGTGACAACTGGGGTCAGTTAATAGAGTATGTAGACAATTCGTACTGCGAAAACTCATTTGAACTAGATCCAATTCCTACCAATTTGTCTGAGCCAAGACCATGTAATTTTTCATGGACCACAGATGAATGGAGTGTTTGCAATCATGAAACTTTAACTAAAACGAGAACAGTTGAATGTAAAGAAGAGTTTGGAGAGGTTGGTGCCGATTCTTTTTGTTCTTCTCAAGGACCAAAGCCTGAATCTTCACAGTCATGTGAATTGACGTATGAATGGGCTTTCCCACATCTTGTTGGTCCGATCCATTGGGACACTTGTGATGATGCTGAAAGAAAAGGATACAGGAGAGACCTACCTCTTTGTCAATCTTGGTCTCCTTGTCCAACAGATGGCATAAACATTTTCCGCACCAGAGAAAAGGTTTGTGTTGCTTATGAGCCTGGTGAGGGAAGAATTGTATTTCATGGACACATTGTTCCTGACTCGGTTTGCTATAATAATCCAGAAACAGTTGGCGCTCCCGCAAAAGAATATCTGCTTTGTGAATATAGACCATATGTCAATGCCGGATGGCCACATAATACTGGTTGCAATGCAAGCTGTAGACAGTCAGGAACGAGAACATGGGAAGTGAATGATTGTCGTTGGATTAACCGTGATAGATACCGTTTTTGGCCAGTGTACCCACATGAAATGGCCGGATATGACGCTTCACTGTGTTTGGCGAACTTAATTTATGGAGATCCGTTTGGAGACCTGATCTTTGTTCCGATTAGCTCCAATGAATATTTGAGTAGAATGTCAACGCTTCCGTTCTTTAATGAAAGCAACATTCACTACACCAATGCAGCAAGAACCTCTGGAACATACAGCGAATCCTGTATTGGCGCATGTTACGGATCGTGGGACGTGTCAGGAACCTCGACTTGCTTGTTTAATAATCACTTCAGTACCGGAGGATTTATGAATCTTACATATTCATGTAAAAACACTCAGTCAGGGAGTTTTTACGATGAAGATGGCATAATACCCTGCGACCCTGACCTTATGCCTGCATCCACTACAATTGCTTGTTATTATAATCTTGCGGACATGCCGGGCATGACCGATATAAATGGTCGAATTGCTCAATATGTTCAAGATCCTAATCAATATAGCAACGGGCAAATTGTTCCAGGATCAGCCCTAGAAGAGCTGATGTACAACCTGAACGGATATAGTAACCCATAAGACAGAACGATTACAGGACAGAAATAAGCAGTTTGCGTTCGAAATAGCGCGGACTGCTTGTTTTTGTGGATTTTTCATCCCAGATGTGATATATACCAGTATGGAGAAAATCATGAAAAACAAAGAAACAATTGAACTAATCGAAAAACTTTTCGCATCAGAAATTCACACGCAGATATGTCAGAGCATCATCAACTTTTTTGAATCTTCGGATACATGCGAAAAACTGACAGTCAATCAGATTTGCGACATATGCAAAATCGAAAAACCTACAAAGCCAGTTTTGGACGTGTTGACAGTTTTGTCTGGGCACAAGCTGAACTTTTTATCTATTCATTTCATCCGATTTAACGATGACGGAACAGAAACAGAATTAGATAATGTTTCTATGAGCCTAATTCTCAATAATCAAAACTCAAAACACGAAAAAGAAAAAATTGTCATTAAATATGGTTTGCAAAATATGCAAAAATAAAAAAATTGTATTGAAAACATTTCGTTTTTTGCGTGAATATGCTATATTCATGAGGACGATATGGACGACAAATTTTCAGTTGTATATTTGGTAGAGGAAAAAGCACCGAGAATATTCACCGTTAATACATCCATGATTTCTGCCGACATGGGCGAAGAAGAAATTCTCGCCAGTTACGACAAGGCAGTCAAAGACCATTTTGAAAAACATGTTTTCCCGACAGCAAAGAACAGGGAAACATTTCTGGCCTGGGCCAAAAAACATCTTTCTGGCTGAAAAGCCGGGACCAATAATCAATGTTTAAAATAATCTCTCATATCGACGACATCGCGCCTGTGGTAAGCAATAAAAAAGAGATCCGGTTTATGACGCAGCCAAATCAAACCGTGGTCGGATGCTATATATTCGCCGATTCAAACACCTTTGATTCTGCTGAAGCCTTGGAATGTCGTGGCATCGCCTTTGATCGGAACGGGCACGTTGTAAGCCGACCGCTTCACAAATTCTTCAATGTCGGTGAAAAACCGCATCTTTCCGTAAAACACGTATTGGAAAGAACAGACGTTGCTGGAATCTACGACAAGCTGGATGGCAGTATGATTTCCACGGCGTGGATCGACAATGCCTTGGCATGGAAGTCTAAAAAGTCTTTCGAGTCTGATGTCGTAGTCTTGGCAAAATCTTTTCTCTCTCGTGAAGAGAATTCAAACATTGTTGATTTCGCTACATCTGTCGCTAGTCGCGGCATGACCGCTATTTTTGAATTCACGCATCCTGACGCAAGAATTGTCGTTGAGTACAAGCAGCCAAGTCTAAAGCTGCTGCATGTTCGTGACAACAGAACCGGGGCTTATGTTTTGCTCGATTCCAGTCATTCTGTACACGAAATGATCGAGACTTATGGCATTGACAAAGTTCATAGATATGAAGACATGTCTGTTTCTGACGCTTTAAACTCTTTGGAAACGATGGACGGCAAGGAAGGATACATAGTTCAGTTTAGTGATGGTGACATGGTTAAATTGAAGTGTCTATGGTATTTGCGTCTTCACCGTTGCATCACGTTTTTGCGTGAACGAGATATTGCCAGACTTGCACTGAACGAAGAGCTTGACGATGTTAAAGCCGCTTTGACTGAATCCGGGATTGATCTTTGCGAAGTGAATACCGTTGAAGCAAAATTGAAGGGTATCTTGACCTCAATCCTTGATGAAGTCGAATCCGTTTATCAAAAGCACAAAGACCTGGATCGCAAACATATTGCCCTTGCGACAAACAAGCATCCATATTTTGGTTTTATTATGCAAAGATATACCGGAGGAGAAATCAACTTGTTGGAATGGTACGCTCAGCACAAGCTAAAAGCAGACTTCAGTCTTCGTGTTCTTACAAATGGAGCCAGAGCGGAAGCCATTGAGGATTAGCGGAGCGTCTTGTGAAAAAACAAAAAACCACGAATTGGCCAAAGCCGGGACAACCAAAAATATGCCCATTGTGTGGTCGCGAAATTCCAACAAGTCAAAGAGAGGAACACCATCTTGTTCCAAAACTGAAAGGCGGGAAAAAGACAGTAGCTATGCATCGAATCTGTCATCGAACAATTCATGCCTTGTTCTCGGAGTCGGAGCTAGCAACAAGATACAATAGCGTCGAAGCTCTTTTGGAACATTCAAGCGTGCAAAATTTTGTAAAATGGATTATAACGAAGCCTGTAAATTTCAGCGATTCAGCCAAGCAAAGCAATCGTACACGAAAAAAAAGCTAACAACACAAAAGGAGAGGATATCATAATGTCTGATATTTACGAGAAATTCACCGCCGAGTATGAAGTTCATGAACCAGCACCGCGTCTCTTTTCTATTGATTCTGATCTTATAAATACGGATATGGATGAAGGCGATTTGGAACAATTGTATGAAGACGAAGTTCAGCAGCATTTTGAGCAGTATGTTACTCCAAAATACAGAAATATGGCAGAATTTATGATTTGGGCACGGAATGTCTTGAAAAAGAAAAATGCTGAAAAGAAATAATTCACCATATTTTTACTGTTTTTAGGGACAAACTTGTTTTTTGCTTCATATTATGTTATGTTTAGGCTGTAAAAGATTGAAAAAATATAAAATATATGGTGCAATAAATGACTGAACATGAACTACCAATGCGTGCTTACGCCTGTACAGGTGCTGGCATTAAAAAAGGCACAATTGTAAAAATAACAAACAAAAGAGAATTCTCGGGATCAATGTTTGTCTCTATTCCGATTGTAGGAACCAATCGGGTAAAAATGGTAGAAAGACAGTATTGTAACTGTTTTTATACTGTATTGGTAAAATGGGATGACGGAACCGAGTCTCACGAAGACCCAAAGTATTTGCTCTTGGATAAAGACAAGCAACGCATCGTTGACAAGGTGACGGCAACTAATTCTGGTTGGACCGACGTTCGGAAGGTTCAGATGTTCGGTGAAAACGCCGGTTCTCCAGTCTGGTCTGGCATTATAAACGGCATTCGAACACCTCTTTTCTGAATGATGAAATATTGAGGATATATATGAGCTTTTTAAAATATTTGTATGCATGTTGTGACAGTCTCGCGAAAAAACTCGGGCTGAATAGACCTCAATGGGGAACGTCTCAGCAATGGCGGGAGTGGGAGGCTTCGCAAAAAGCCATAAGGCCGATTCGATACTGGACTTGGTACTATGCTCAGGAGGCTGTGATGTGGGCAGAGATCTGGCTTGTCGACAAACCCAACAGACTGCATAGTTGGTTGTATTGCGCTTTGACCGGCGCTCATGTCATGAAATCAAAGTCCATTAAGCTCGGCGACTGGGAAGAGTTTGATGTCAAACTTTTGCATTGTTGCTTTGATGAGATTGTTGACTTCGTTGAGATTGAGTGCGCGTCCATGATGGAGGGCAAGGGCTGGAAAGCTGGCTTTGAGTACTTGAAGGTGACTGAAGATTATGAAACCATGGCGTTATATAATTGGTGGAAGCACGAGCGCCCGGAACGAATTGAACCTCATGAGTTAGTGGAATACGACGAAAACTTTAACGAGAAGCCGGGCTCTATTTCGTGCGATGATTATGAACGAATAGAGAAGGATCAGTGGGATGAAGACACTGAAATGCTGATTCGACTTATACGACACCGTGGAAGAATTTGGACGTAGTTTTTTCTCGTTGCTCTGACTCCATAACCCGCAAAATGCGGGTTTTTTATTTGAAAATGAATTTTATAGACAAGGACTTGTGATAAAAATATCTATTTCCTCATGTATATAAAATATATGAGGTATCTATGAAAAAAATAATTAACACAGGATTTACATTGCTGGAAATCATGTTCATTACAATTCTTGTCGGATTGGCCGTTGGACTAATTATTTGGCTATTCTCCATGTCTAACATCGGAAAAACAGAAGATGCGAAAGTAACAAGGGTAATAGATGTGTATCGACAAATTGACGATGCGTCATCTTATTATATGGCCAAATATGGAGTCGTTCCTTCAAAGGAAGACTTACTGCGCACCGGTATTTTAAAGTCTTGGCCTGAAGTTGCGGACGAGCTTGTTTTTAATCCGACTTGCTTAGCAAAAATTACAAATCCAAAAGAGTATCTGCTTGTTTTTGAAGATTTGGTTGGTGGTCCGGAGTATGACTTGCTTGGATTCATCCCATGTGTTGAGTATGAATATGCACTGCTCTATAACAACTCAGCATTTCACCTGCTTAATGTAAGTATGTCTCCGTTTTCGCCAACAATAGCATTTGCTGCGGATGAGGTTAGCCTTGAAACTATTGAAAACATTCAATCCACTAGAGATGAAGCAGACAAGGCTTGGAAGACAAAGGCTTTCGATTTAGAGAAAGATATCTACGGCGTTGTTTACACAATTGAAAATGATGTATGTAAAACAAAAGAAGAATGTAAAGCTTTGCTTTCCCCTCAGGATCTTGTGACATTGGACCCTGATAAGGAAACAAGTACTTGGCTAAAGAAAAATAAAGGGGAAAGCACTGAGCCAGACTTTGGGCCGATTGTGAATCCGTCTGGGGATTATGTTTGGAAACTCCATGACGATATTTTTACCCCATGTTCTCAGGCTTGTAACGGAGTAAAGGTTTTTCCCTATGTTTGTACGAAGGTAGCAACAGAAGAACCAGTTTCTTCCGGGTTCTGTCCAGAAGAGCAGCCCGCCGCACACCAAGAAGCTTGCAATACACAGGCTTCATGTTATTATTGGCAAGAAAACGCGATTGTTTCATTGTGTGAAAATGGTCAATTAGAGTCAATGGCCGCATGTACAGACATGAATACTTTGGCAACTGTAGAGGACAATCTGTGTACCGGAACAAAGCCAGAGTCTGTGGTTTCTGCCTGTGACAAAGATTTCGGTAGGCAGTGTTTTTATGTAAGAAATAACACCAGGGTTGGTATGACTGGAACAAAATACAATTTTTATGTGGGAACAACCAATCCAATTAGTCCTTATTTAAGTGTAACTAATTATGCGTTAAGCACCTATGAAAATGATAATTACATATACGAACAAGGTGACTTGGCGGAGCCGTTACAATGGAATATCTGCATAACCCCAAAAGAGGGTAAGGCCGGGTGGCAATACAGCAAGTGGGGTTTGTGTGATGCGAATTCTTTTGGAACACAAAAGAAAACGTTAGTTTGTGTAAAGGATGGAAAACAAACATCTGATTCGTTTTGTGGGACAAAGCCAAGCGTACCTAGCGAAATTACAAGGTCATGTCTTTCTAATAATCCGCCGTCTCTCTTAACTGATACAGAGAGTCAAGGTTCCGTAGTCCGGCTAACTATAAATCTTGTTCCTTCGGAGATGGCCAGTGCGCCATTGTCTGCCTTTAGTCCGAGTAAGCAAGTATTTCAAGCTCGTCTTAACATGGATTACAATATTGCGATAAATCCCGACTCAGATAGTGGATTTTCTTCAGATTATTTCATTAAAGTTTCGGCGTGGAAGGGGTCTGTGTTCTATGTCCCAGATCTACAGAGCGAAGTAAGCCGTTCGTATGGATCTGGATCTGGAACACTAACAATTACATATAAAGCAAAAAAGCTTAACCCCACGAGTTTGTATCCTGAAGGCTCTACATACTGGTCTTCAGGTCAATGGAGTCCGTGCATGGGATGCGGAATGAGCGAAAGAAGTCGAGAAATCGTCTGTCGAGACTCTGATGGAGTTAAAATAGATGAAATGTTCTGTGACTCATTGGATAAGCCAATAGAAAAGGAAGTTTGCGACACAGGAATGACATGCAACGGGTTTAATGCGAATTGTTACAGCGTTGACCCAAGCGTTTTTACCTCAATTCCCTCTGCGTATCAGAAGTCAGCCAGCGATACAGCTCTTTATCTCGCAGGAAAAGGGTACTCAACATATTATGGTTCCTTGATAAACGAGAAAGACGGATTGATCACCAAGATTGCTGGTGGTGGGTATCGAGCCGCAAATATTGCCGGAGACGAGGTCCTTGAAAGACTTAGGACGGGTATAGGCGGCGCTGATAAAATGACATTCTTATTGAATCCAGATTATCGTCCAGGCACGACGGATGAAATATCCCGACCAATGAGCGTCCGATCAAAAATAGAAGACTTCTTGTTGTCTATAACTCCTCAATATGGAGTAGAGTTTAATTTTGTCAATATGGGAAATGGGGAATACGCTGTCGCTTTCCCAGGTAAAAAGGTTGCTACTCGTACATATACAGACAAGTGGGGGAATGGGATGGAATATTCCTTCTATGAACTTTGCACTAAGAAAGTGGGTACGATTATCTACGAAGACACCGCGCAAGGATACTCTGACCGTTGTGGCTTTGTTCCGTTTAAGGGACTTAATGTGTATTCATGCAAAATAGCAGACAGTCTTCCTTATATAGAAGACAAACAAAGCACATGGGTTGGTAGTCAATATGACTACGACGACTTTCAAGAAATACCATTTTATTATACATATAATCATAATAGTGGCGATTTTGAATTTTGTGGAATAGACAGTCAGGACTATCCTGCGACAAATACACAATATACACCAGAACCGTGTCAAAGTGGACAAGTTGTAACTGGTAAAGGATGTATGTATTGTCCTTATGGAGCTGTCCGTAATGATCCACCAAAACAACAACGAGGTGGAGTGTGGTATTTTCCGCAGGCTCGGTACTGTTACAAGGATGCAAGTCAAAGCCTTGACAAGGTTGTGCAATGTGAATACTGGGATGGTGAAACATCGCAACCTTATTATTCCGGCGATAGCTGGTACACAAACCACTGGTTTTTAAGAGAGTGGAGCATAACAATTCCATAGTATAAATAATAGTTTGCAAGGCGCTTCCTCGAAGCGCCTTTTTTATTTAGGTCGGATCATTGTTTTATTTTGAAAAAAATGTATAAAGTTTGAGAAAATCAAAAGACCCCAGCGTGTAATAGATATCATACTAAGAGAGGTTATAATGTCTGATTTTAGTAACGAACAAAAAGAAAGTTTGAATTATAGTATGCCTGAACAAACATCCGCCTTGCTGGAAAAATTCAAGCAGGCCGCTCCTGGCTCGCAAAAGCACTGCCTTAACGTGGCCGTTCTTTGCGAAAGCGTTGGCAAAGAAGTTGGCGTCGAACACCTTGAGGACTTGAAAACTGCGGCGATGCTGCATGACATAGGTAAAATGTTTAACCCTGAGTATTTTATCGAGAACCAGGGGGGAGCAAATATCCATGAAAAAATCGGCAATCCTGAGGTTAGTTATCAACTTCTGACCAGACACGTGTCTGATTCAATCATGATCTTGCATCAATACGGATTTTCAAAAACGGTGATTGATTTTATTATGGAACATCATGGAGACACCGCTGTTCGCTATTTTCTCAATGTCGCAATCAAAAACAACGGAGAGCAAAGTTCTACAGAGCTTGTGAACAAATTCAGGTATAGATGTCCAAAACCTAAAAGCACTGAATCTGCGATTCTAATGATTTGCGATATTGTTGAAGCTGAAGCCAGAAGTAAGTTTACAGGCAATGCACCAAGTGATGTTAGTGCTGTTGAAGCATTAATCGAACACCGGATCAGAGAATTAATCGAAGACAGCCAGCTTGATACACTCCGAATCGGAGTCTTGAAAAAGATTCAAACTGTACTGGCTGGTGAAATCAAAGCCATGTACCATAGCCGGATCAAGTATGAATTAGAAACTGAGAACGAGCCAAAGCAAGATTTTTCGGATCAGGTGATGTAGTGTTTGTCCTAACCCATTTCTTTCCATTGTTTGTTTTCAACGAATATTTAAGTCGAGGCTTTCAAGAATCGATCCCTAGTATGTTTCGCATGCTCTTGGCACACTTTTGCATTGTAGTTATTCTGTACTCGCTACTGAGACTTTATTTCGATGTAAACTTGGCAATCTTCTGTATTGGTTTGTATTTTTTATTTTCTTTGTTGTTCTGTATATTTGCATACACGTACCAGAGAAACATGATTCATTCGAAAATTAAAGAGATCAACGATAGATTTGGAACTGATTTCAAAGCTACAAATTCATTGGGGCAAAAATTCTTTATTAATGAAGACAAAGAGAAAATTCTCGTAATTGATAACAGCTATGTTCGATGCGAACACAAGAGCTTTCTGGTAGGATATTCTTTATGTTATGTGCGAAATAAAAAAACTAGGATTCAACTCCTTCTCAATGATGAGTCACATCCCAGTGTCAATATTGATGTGGAATCGGATTTGATTAAGTCATTCAAGTGGATCAAACGACTTGGTGATTTGATTGGTGCAAAAGAAATTAAGCCGTGCAACATTTCGTTAGAAATTAAAAAGTAACGACATTGTTAACGACCCACCGCCAAAGGCGGTGGCGTAGATTACGGGCATAGCCCGATTTCTGCGCCACAGTTAACCAGACTCAGGAGTGCCTAATCAGGCGCTACTACGTTGGTTGTGAATACATAGGTACTCCGGGATGTACGCCAGTCCCGGACTCTACGGCAGCGGATTAAACATGTTGCGTGGGACAACAAGTGTTCGTTGCATATAAAA
>Ga0265295_1001730_pt1 | contig 37412 bp, 32 predicted proteins | sample Munlansysbiofilm_FD_192503 | JGI IMG/M metagenome (GOLD analysis project Ga0265295, IMG submission 192503) | Leachate microbial communities from a municipal landfill in Southern Ontario, Canada - Methane capture system biofilm | ecosystem: Engineered > Solid waste > Landfill > Unclassified ... | reverse complement strand
TCGTATTCGCGCAATGATTCACCCGGTAACTCGGGCAGATTAGCATCAGCCGCTAGCGGGTTAACTAAGTGCGGCGTGACAATCATTAGCAGTTCACGCTCTTCAGTACTATTTTTCGTGTTACGGAAAAATGCACCAAGAATTGGAATATCACCCAGTCCAGGCAGCTTATTCACTTCAGCAGTGTTGCGTGTTGTCATTAAACCACTGATTACAAAGCTTTCACCGTCAGCCAGTGAAACACTGGTATCAGTGCGACGCACAGTAAATGACGGCACCTTAATATCATTAATTATAATGCTGTTATTAGGATTAAAATCAATCTCGCTGACTTCGGGTGCAACTTTTAAATGAATACGATTTTTATCAATAACAGTAGGAGTTAAATTGAGCTTGATACCATAAGGCTTATATTCAATAGAAACTGAATCACTACTACCTGAGGGGACTGGTATTGGAAACTCTCCACCCGCTAAAAAGCTCGCGGTCTGACCACTCATAGCCACTAAGCTTGGACGCGCTAAAGTGTAAGCAAAACCACTGGTCTCAAGCGCATTCAACGCACCTAAATATTTTTTACTGCCACCGCCCCAAGCAATATTAAAGCCCTCACCCAATAAGTTCGAAGCGATTGAGTCGCCAACTGTGTCAAAAAACGTACTGTTAGGACTGGTAATAACTTTACCGTTAGAGCCTTTACCATAAAGCGATACACCAATATCTTTCAGCTTGGTGCGATTCACTTCGATAAAGCGAATATCTGTTTGCACTTGATTCAGCAAGGGCGCTTCAGCAGTGGTTTTAACAGTCACTGGCTTCGTTAACGCCGAGGCCGCTTCACCTTCAATAAATAGCATGCTTTGGCGCGGCTCTTTAGCGCACGATGTCCAAACACTTAAGTTGGTCACACCATTGGCTAAGCCCAGCACTAAAAAGCTATTACGACTTGTAACTTTAACATCAGCTATCTCAGGGTTACCCACCGCTAAGCGCTTAATATTGACCGGTAGATGAAACTCTTGATGCACACCTTGACGCAGCTCTAAAACAGCTGGGGCAGATGCTAGACTGGAACACGCGGATGCGGCAAACAACGCTGGAGACGCCAGCAGGCTTGCTGCTGCAAGTAGAAATCCGCAGCTTAGGTTGTGAGAAATCTTAAACTTCATGATCTGCTACCTTGCAATTCAGGGATTTTGACGGGAGATTGAAGATCCACTGTACACAGGTATACCTGCGGGACGGGGCGCTACTAAACCAGGCTGAGGCCTCTTCGTCTGCTTCAACGCTAACTTCTCAAATTGAAACAGTTGACGCTTGAGCTCTTCAACTTCAGCACTCGGCTCTTCACCATTTTGATACGCAGCCAGTAACTTCTCATCGACACTGCGTACAGCCAAGCGTAACTTACCGACTTGGGTTGCGAGCATAAAGCGGCTGACTAAACTTTCTGGAATGGCTAAGACTGCGGTACGTGCAGCCTCAACACGTCGTGGACGGCGCGCATCAGGATCTTCATCCTCTTCAGGCAACATTAATGGTTCACCCTGACTGGATGCACCTAAGGCACTGCCAACACTGAGCAAACGTAGTGCAGGCACAACAACTTGAGCAGTACGATCACTGTTAGTTTCATCATCGCGTAAGTACAGTAACGCATCAACATAGTCACCCGGCTGTAAATGCCCACCAGCAGAAGTAACTTCATCTACATCAATCGCTAAAGCACGTTCAGAAGGTCGAATCATACGCGCCAGTGGACCAGCAACAGCAAAGCTCGCTTCGTTCAGCACAGCACCTGCTGCTAAATCGCGCCAGACAACCTTACCAACAAGGCTTTGCGCCTCATTATAGCTGCCAGGTGGTGCAATTCTGAGCATTTCTTCAACCAAGTCATCTGCTTGAATTTCAGACATTGCCTTTATATCACGCGCAAGTACAATAACAGGTACGCGCTGAATTTCTTCGCTCTTATCAGCCAATAACTCGCGAAGCACTTCGCTCTGATCTATTTTTAAAATAGATTCGGATTCAGTCACAGTTTGAGCGGAAAGCTCAGTAACTGGGTCGCTTGCAGGTCGGCTTATCATCAAACCCCAATACCCTGCGGCTATCGCACCAAAAAACAAAGCGACCGCCAAGATCATGGTTAAACGACTACTCATGTGTGTCGCCCTCCTTAGCCATAGTTTTAGATTAAAAAAAGTAGTTTGTACTAACCTTGCTTGTAGCCATATTTCAGTTATAAGCAGAGAATCATTGGATATTATCACGTCACAGACAGGCTGCAAACAGATACAAAGCGGTAGCTATCATCTAGATAGATCTAGTACTATGTGTATATAGACAGTAGTAAATACAGCGCCTAATATAGACGACACCATTACATTAATTGAAGAGGGATCCCATCATGATGGAAAAAATTATTCAACTACAGCTCAAAGCTGAGTCATTTCTCAAGCGTGAAGACGGAGCGTCAGCGATTGAGTATGCAATTATTGCTGGATTGATTGCGGTTGTAATTATTGGCGCAGCAACATTGCTTGGCGAACAAATTAGCATTGTTTTTGAGAAAATAACAGCAGCACTATCTTAAGAATTATTAACTAAAATAAAAAAGGGCTATAATAGCCCTTTTTTATTAAGTAAAGCTCACACAACACACGCTAAAATTCTACAATTCATATAAAAAGCCTAAATACTCAATACAAAATAGCATCAAGTAAATAAGCTCTATTTAAAAAAACCTCTTATAATAAATTTATTACAAGCTATAACTCAACGTCACCCCATACCTTACACTGCGATCATGACTATCAATCGCTTTATTACCCAATGGGCGCGCCACTTCAAGGCCTAAGTTATAGAACTTATTATCAGCCAAACGCACACCCAGTGCCGCGGATGATAAATCTGACGTCACTTGATTACTCAAATTATACCAAGTACGTGCCGCATCCAGCGCCGCATAAGGCTGAACCAAACGCATCCAGGTTTCATCAAGCTTTAAACTGTAGTTCAACTCGTAACCTACACCCCAACCTTTATCGCCATTGGCTTGATCACTCGGATAACCACGGCCAAAGTTACGATCACCAAAGATCACTTGCTCACTTTCAGGTAATACATCATTCGACCAATAAAACGCACCTGAAGCTACACCCTGCCAAGCATCAGCAAAACGATTGCTTTGCATCCCGCTTAAGCGCACACGGGTAAAATCAAGATCGGTTTTATCTTTAACTTTTGTGCCGAGTACATTGGTATCGCTTTTAGCACCAAATGTATTTAAACCTTGATATAAGCCTGCACTGAGTAAACGCATTTGCGAACCTTCGGCTTGACGCCAATCACCTTCAAACGCCAAGGCCCTTACTTTACTGTTTTGCTTCACTGCATTTTTAAAAAGACTAAAACCAGAACCTGCATCCAACAAGTTATACTTACGCTCATCATCAACAGCATAAAAACGTGCAGCACCAGTAATAATTTCTGTATTCGACAAACTAAATGGGTGTGACACACCGACTGATGCGCGATTATTTTTCCGATATGAATAATCTAACCAGCGATAAGTCGATACTGGAGTGAGACGATCAGTAGGCTCGCTGCGGTAGCTGGATGCATAAGCTTGCAAACGCGTACCCTCATTAGAAACATACTGGCTGTAATCGATACGTGCATAACGTTCATTATCTTCACCCGGCGGCATTAATGCACTCACCACCACTTTCTCACCGACTGAAGTCTGAGAGTTACTGGCGACGGCAGCGATCAACTGAACATCATCACCTTTATCTTTTTGAACACTGGCCGTCAGCTCAAAAGGCTTTCGACTTGCTTCAGTAATCAGCGTTACTGCACCTTCTGTGGTCTTTGGCGGTGCAACATTAGCAACAACCGATACACCAGGAATTTGTGACATCAAAGATGTATAGCGCTGAAATGTTTCCAGCTTCAGCGGACGCTCTTGCAACAGCGGCTGCGCCATAGCAACAATACGCTCTTCAACAGGTCCGATATCACCCAGCATTTCATGATCATTAATATAACCTTCTACTAAAACAACAGTGATTTCACCACTGAGAAGGTTTTGCTGCGGTAAAAAAGCATATGACAAGGCATAGCCATCCGCTTTATATCGATTTGTAATTTGCTCGGTAACAGTCAAAATATCTTTTAGTGTTACGGTACGATTGATTAGGTTTTCAAATAACTGAGCAACCTCTTCAAACTCATACACAGTACCGCCCTCAATCTGAATACCGCGCAGGTAAATCAGTGAAGCAAGGGGCAATTGGTTCTGGCCAGGCTTAGTAATACTTGTCTGCGGCGTATCAGGCCTGTATGCATCTGCGGGTAAATTAGGTTGCGGCAATGCACTTTCAACGTCATTACTATTTAAAAAAGCTGGCACTTGCGCGGCTAGTGTCGACACTGGAATCGACATTAGCATCAGCATTGGAATAAGCTTATTGCGCATTTCCTTACACTCCATTTAAAGTATTATTTGCATTAGCTATAAAGAATTAGCCCAAATTATAGAGGACTGAAGAGCCCTTGATAGGGGTCATAATACTACACAAAAAACGCCCGCATAAGCGGGCGTTTTTATGACATCATTTACTCTGTTTTAGATGCAGGTTTACCTCCAAGTAAACCACCACCTAACAGACCACCTAACAAGCCTTGGTTTCCAGCAGATGCTTCATCAGTTGCACCACCACCCAACAAGCCACCGGTTAAGCCGCCAGTTAAACCACCAACCAAGCCATTCACCAAACCAACAACTGGAGTCAGTGCACCTTCTTCACCTAACAATGCATCAGTCAACTGACCGACTGGCGCTAATGGACCGGTGCTAGTTAAATCATTGACTAAGCCAGTAACTGGAGCCAGTACACCGTGCTGTGGATCAACTAAACCATTCACTAAACCGCCAACAGGCGCAAGTGCAGTATTATTCAACAAGCCATCAACAGTGCCTTGTACGTGATTGATCGTACCGTCTTCAGAACCTGCACTTCCACCGGTTAAGCCACCTAGCAGACCACCTTCACTACCGCCAGCTAAACCACCCAATAGACCGCCTTCACTACCACCGGTTAAGCCACCTAAGAGGCCGCCTTCACCGCCCAGCAAACCACCTAACAAACCACCTTCGCCACCGGTTACGCCGCCCAACAGACCGCCTTCACCACCGGCTAAACCACCCGTCAAGCCACCCAGTAGGCCATTCACTGTACCCAATACTGGAGTCAATGCACCTTCTTCACCGAGCAATGCATCGGTCAGTTGACCGACTGGCGCTAATGGGCCAGTGCTGGTTAAGTCATTGACTAAACCGGTGACTGGAGCGAGAACGCCATGCTGCGGATCAACTAAACCATTCACTAAACCGCCAACAGGCGCCAATGCTGTGTTATTCAGCAGGGTATCAACACTGCCTTGAACGTGATTGATCGTGCCGTCTTCAGAACCTTCGCTACCACCGAGCAAGCCACCTTGACCGCCAGTTAGGCCACCCAAGAGGCCGCCTTCACCGCCTAGCAGACCGCCTAGCAAACCACCTTCGCCACCGGTTAGGCCGCCCAACAGGCCACCTTCACCGCCAGCTAAACCACCCGTCAAACCACCCAGCAGACCGTTCACTGTACCCAATACTGGAGTCAATGCACCTTCTTCACCGAGCAACGCATCGGTCAACTGACCGACTGGTGCTAATGGACCGGTGCTGGTTAAGTCATTGACTAAACCAGTGACTGGAGCCAATACACCATGCTGTGGATCAACTAAACCATTCACTAAACCACCAACAGGTGCCAATGCGGTGTTATTCAACAAAGTATCAACACTGCCTTGAACGTGATTAATGGTGCCGTCTTCAGAACCTTCACCACCGAGCAAGCCACCTTGACCGCCCACTAATCCACCCAGCAGACCGCCTTCACTACCAGTTAAACCACCTAAGAGGCCGCCTTCACCGCCCAGCAGTCCACCTAACAAACCACCTTCACCACCGGTTACGCCGCCTAGCAAGCCACCTTCAGCACCGCCAGTTAAACCACTGAGCAAGCCGCCTTCGCCGCCAACCAAGCCACCTAACAGACCGCCTTCACCGCCCAGCAACCCACCTAGAACACCGTTCTCACCGGCTAGCAAACCATTCTCACCTAATACACCGACAAGAACACCGTTCACTAAACCAATGACTGGCGTCACTAAACCTTGCTCACCCAGCAGACCTTCAGTGAGCTGACCAACCGGCTCAAGACCACCCGCTACGCCAGTTAAACCATCGACCAAACCAGTAATAGGCTGCAAGAGACTATTTTGAGGATCGATCAAACCATCAACTAAACCGCTCACTGGGGCTAAAGCAGTACCGCCAACGAGACGGCCGACAGTGCCTTGCACATCGTTAATAGTGCCCGTACCTAACTCACCACCCGCTAACTCTGTGGTAACACCATCAAGTAATGTATTCACACCACCCACAATAGCGCCAACACCGTCAGTGACTGGAGACAGTCCCAGACCATCAACTACGCCATTAACAAGACCAACAACGGGTGTCAGTGCGCCATTTTCACCCAGTAAAGCGCCAGTTAAGTCACCTACCGGGCTCAACACACCATTGTTACCCGTTAAACCGTCAACTAAACCCGTTACTGGGGAAAGAAGACCTTCTGATGGGTCAATTAATGTATTCACTAAATCATTAACAGGTGCTAAGCCACCTTCCACACCCGTTAAAGTGCTTACAGTGCCCTGTAAATCAGTAATCGTGCCAGTTCCAACTTCACCGCCGGTTAAAACACCATTAACAAGGCCTACTACAGGAGCAAGTGCTCCTTCAGAACCGAGCAAGCCATTTGTTAGGTCGCCAACCGGCGCAAGAATGCCACCATTACCTGTCAGGTTATCAACCAGCCCCGTCACAGGACCTAAAACACCAGTTTCAGGATCAACAAGATTATCAATAAGATCAGAAACAGGGCTTAAAACATTACCATCAGTAATGCCTACGACAGCGTTTTGAACATCACTAATAACACCACTGCTTAAACCAGGATTACCATTAGTACCCTCGTTACCATTTTGGCCATTATCGCCGTTGGTACCATCGTTACCATTCTGTCCATTACTACCATTGGCACCGTCATTACCGTTCAGGCCACCGTTGCCGTTAGTACCATCATTACCATTTAAGCCGTCGTTACCACCAAGATTTTGATCACCTGGGATGGCTGGCATACTCGGAGCTGATGAGTTTCCACCCGCTACATAGTATTTCTTAGTGGTACCGCTGCAACCTGCAGCAATAGACATCGACACAACTAATGCAAGTGCAGTTAAGCTATGAACGACTTTTTTTTGATTCTTCATAAAATATAAATATCCGTATGTGCGTTATATACAAAAATCTGTGATTGAGTGTGTCATCTCAAGAAGTCGTTCTATTTGATACGATCGACGCACGGCCTACAATCCTCTAGTTAGTACTAGATCCTGAGCTCTACAGTGGCTCTCCGTTGATTTTTTTATTACAAAACTAGAGATAAAACAGTGGTTTTTAGTAATGCACTCACAAAGGAATATATACATATATATATATATCCCCAGCCTAGCTAAATAAAATACAATGGGTTAAATATTGTTCTACTATTAACGAGGCATAACTAAAATGCAGAGAAGGATGAAAAACCAAAAGGGAGCGGCAAGCATAGAATTTGTGTTCGTTTTTATTGTTTTTTTTATGCTGTTTTACGGCATGGTCAGTTTGACATTCCCGCTATTGCTCAGTGCAACGTATGAAGAGTTGTCAGCGGAAGCATTACGAGAAGCGATCACACTGCGATCACATAGTACTAAATCTGGTGAAATTAACTTAGCCGTCAACTCAGTGATTGCTGACAGCTGGCTGCCTAATAATTGGCGTCAGGTTTGTGATGGTTATGGCAATAGTTTTTTTAAAAAAAACGGATCCGAGTGGAGCGTCTGTATTGCACATAACAAGCCCTCGAGCATAATCCCTCAAATCAGTCTACTTGGTTTGGATATAATCAAGTTACCAGAAACCATAAGCGGTAAAGCTGTTATAGCTTTTAATCAGTAGGGAATAACGATAATGCTTTATTTAAGTTCTAGTAAACAAAGCCAGCGTGGTGCTTTCAGCATTATGGCGGCCGGCACTTTATTGATGTCTTTGCTATTTCTTGTACTGGTACTGGACAGTGGTCGCCTCTATATGGAACAGCGCCACTTACAAAAAATAGCAGATACAGCCGCATTAGAAAGTATCGCAAGAATAGAAGGCGGTAACTGTTCAGCGTCACCCGCGAAGGCCGATCAATATGCTCGGCAAAACGCTGCTCACTATGATTTTTTAAGTGGCCCAAAACAAAGCATGGACGTAACATGTGTAGACCTGACCAGCGAGAATGGTTTAATCGTTATCAGTAAAAACAAAGAAGGTAAGGCTGTAGAAGGTCGTGCAGTCCAAGTCGAAACCTACCATGAAGTGCCTGCCAGCTTAATTATCAAAGCACAAAGCATGTTGAGTAAAATTCCTTCAACTGTGAAGTTATCTGCCTCCGCGGTCGCAGCAAGAGAAGAGCCTACGGCCGTGTTTACCGTCGGCTCTCAACTGCTTCGCTTAGAAAACAACAAGCTTCTTGGGCAGCTCTTAAAAACCGTTGGATTAAACCCTGAAACATTAACACTGTTAGATAAAGATGGCTTAGTGGATGCTAAAATTACGCCAGCAGGCTTACTCAAGGCTCTGGGTATTAAGGTTGGTATACATGAGCTTAAAGCTTTAAGCCCACGAGGCTTAGTGGACTTAGTCGACACCCGAGTCGGCTTGCTAGGTATTTCCAAACTGCTAAATGTCTCAGCAGAAGTTGTAGGAGCCGACTCTGTACTGACTGCAGAGCTCGACTTGATCGGTCAAAAAATACTATCCGACCCATTACTCAAAGATGTCAGAATCAATCTCTTAGGCGATGACGACAGACCAGGGCTACTCAAACTAGCTTCACATACCCTAGAACCGGTTGGCTCTGCGCTTGAAGCTTCAATTAATTTGGGGGAGATCTTAACTACAGCTATATTTATTGGTGTACAGGAAACCGGTCGCAGTGTCGTTATTCCTGGCCTTAATCTATTAGGGCAAACCGTTGAGCTAGGTATTGTTGAGCCTCCCTCGATTGGTATTGGTCCAGTTGGCACAACAGCTTACAACGCACAAGTTAGGCTCTATCTTGGCGTGGACACAAACAATTTACTGGGTGGTATTCTGCGCTGGTTAACAGAAACAATACTCGGTACACGTGTCAACCTACCGATCTGGATAGACGTTATATCCGGCTACGGCACATTGGAAAAAATCAGTTGTGATACTGAAATACCGACAGTCGATATCTCAGTAGACTCAAAAATTCTAAACGTGTGCATTGGTAAAATACCCGCTGACCTTAAATGGTCTGGTTCAGCTAGCTGTGATTCAAACCTGCAAGAAGATGAACTCATTAAGCTACTGCATATTCCTATACTCAGTGGTAAATCTCATATCCCTGCCCTGTCTCATTACGAGTACTTGGAGGACATGGAAGCAGGAGAGACAGTATCAACTGGCCCCAACAAACTAGCGCTTGGCAATACAGTCGAAGGGGTGGTGGATGGGCTGCTTGATCTACTCAGCGGACTATTTCGCAGACCTAATGCTGCAAGTGGTGGCTCTGATTTAAATTACAGCCAAGCAGGGCAAGAGATGCTATTGAAAAACCTTGCTACAGAATATTTAAAAGAAAGCGCGCTAGTAGAAGGTGGGCTATATAATATTGAGCGAACAACTCAATTAATATTCAATGGGATAAAAGATAAAGATGGAAATCAAACTTTACCTCCTTTAGTCAAGGCCGACTGGGAAATAGAAAGAAGTATTCCTAAGTCATGCCTATTAACCTCATGCCCTGTTAGTCAATGGGGAACAGGGTTATTTAGCGAAGCTTTTAAAGCATACAGCGAACCGAAAGGGCTACTCGACTTGCTTCTGCCATCCCAGCGCAATGGCTATGAGTTTTGTGGAAACCTCATCACCGCAACTGTTGACTGGAATGCCTGTACTCAACGTAATTTAGTTAAGCTATTAAAAACAAACCCTGAAGGCGTTAATGTGACGGAAAACACGGATGGTGCAAGTATTGCGACAAGAGGCGATACTGTAAACTGTAATGGCCTTTTATGTATTATCCTAAAACCCGTTATTTTATTACTTAAACCTATATTAAATGGCGTGGGTCACTTACTTACTGTAATTCTTGCGGATGTGTTAGGCATAGAGATCGGTAGAACAGATGTAACGGTTCATTCAATCAGCTGTGGCGCACCGAGACTAGTAAGATAATGAGTATGTTAAATTTTAGATCTAATAAAGCAGGAGGCTTAACTAGATATAAGCATATGCAGACTATAAAAAATCAGCGCGGTACTATTGCGATAGAGTTTGCTGCTCTATTCGCTATTTTCTTTGTTATTATATATGCGATTATTGCCTATAGCATACCCTTGCTTTTGACATCAACTTTTAAGCAAGTCAGTAGTGATGCTAGCCGAGCAGCGATTCGTGTTGACATCGCATATCCCCATTACACGCAAAAGGTTAGTGAGCAAGTGACTAAAGCAGTTGGGGAAAGTTGGCTTCCTACAAGCTGGGTGGATGGTAATTGCCCAACACCTAAAAATGGCCCATGGACTAAACTACCAGCAGTGAATGGCAAACCATCCTACGGCTTCTTTAGCTTCGATGAGGAGTCTGGCCGTTACACCTTACAAGTGTGCTTACAGCGTAAGTACGGCAGTACAGGCGCAGCATCAGATAGAGCAATTATCCCAACGATTAATATTCTGGGTATAAAAATACCCAGCTTACCTGAAGTCAATGGTGAAACTGTGATTCGCAGCCATACAACAGTTAGGCTATAAATTATAGCTATACTGCGGTAACTCTTATGCATAACAGGCAAATAAGTCATTCAGACTTGTTTGCCTGTTATGACAAACTTGCGCCCAACCCTAATGCAATTGCAAGCCTAGTGCGACTTGGCATATTTGTCGCTTTAAGTACTTGCGATACATACAGTTTTACTGTGTTTTCAGAAATCCCAAGCTCACATGCAATCTGATAGTTGGTCATACCTTGACCTATCAGCTGAGCAACTTCGACCTGCCGTGGCGATAAGAGAGATAAACCTGGTACTGCCGCTTGCTGACTACTCACAGTTTTACCCGATGAGTCGACATCGTCAAGTCCAGTATTCCACTTATCCACGCCCGCTTGCAGATCCAAAAGAGTCGATGTCATTTCTGATAGTCGATCTGTAATCAGCTGAGCACTCATCACTTTACGTTGACTAATAAGTGTCTGCTGTAGTTTTTTTACACCGTCAAGCAATGCATCAAGATCCAGCGGCTTAGAATAATAATCTGAGATTCCTGCTCGTAACGCTGCAACTATATCTTCCTTATCAGCATCCCCTGTAAATAAGATACTGCCAAGAACACGTTCTTTTCGTTTCGAGCGATTGAGCATTTCAATCAGCTGGATGCCATTCACTTCAGGCATTCTATAGTCACTCAAAACAATACTTATATGCTCGTCTTCGTGAAATATTCTGACAGCCTCACTCGAACTTGTGCAGCCGATACAGTGCAGCCCGGCACTTTCAAAAAACTCAACAAGCTCTTCAACAATAAAAGGTTCATCGTCTACAACAAGTATCTTGTCCATATTTTCTTAAAAGACCCCTTTACTCATTAATATTGTATTAAGATTTTACACCTATAAAATCCACTAAAGCGCAACAGCATCAAATTACAACACAAAAGGTATTAGCTACTTTTGTTGTGCAAGAATAACAAATTTATGCGCATTTGGCTTGTAAAAATCTCAACATAATGCATTTACTAAGCAACGCAACTGCTTTTGGCAAGCAAACTGAAAATAAATTGTAAAACACAGGTAACTTCAATATTTTTTAGTTCCCAAGTAAAAAAGCATTATGGCAAAAAAATTATAATAAAATTACTTTTTCCCTATAAACCCTTTCAATCCCGACTTAAAAAACAAACAAAAGTATCTATGCATAAATAGATAATGGCATTCCGCCTTGCTTTATGTTTCTATATCAAATCATCAGAACACAAATTAAATTTTTACTCTATGGAATTATTAATTCAATACATATTATTAATAAATAAAAACCTTATAACACTACTCATTAAAATATAGCTAAAATTCAATAAACGACTAACACGACCTATCAAATTAGCATTTTTTACCAAGTGAAAAAACATAGCCGTAAACTATTTCAGATTTTCAAACACTTGCGCCATTTTGGACGGCCAAGAATTATTTTAGTCAAAGAGTTTAATCTCATTCACTAAAATCTTAGAAAACTATTCTTATAGAAAATAAGATTAAATTTCAAAAACTGTAATAATTAACTATGAATAAAACACTTATTAAAGAACCAGTTGAGATCACAAAAACCGAATCTGCAATTAAAAATTATTACAATGAAAAAAACGATGCTGTTTTATATATCGACCCTGATACATTAAAAATAACGTATACAAATTCAGATGCGCAAAGACAGCTCGGGCGCTCTTCAAAAGTATTATTAAAACTAAAGCCTTATTATTTAAAACCCAAATTTGATAAGAACAGTTATAAAAAACTTATTCGACCTCTTTTAGATGGCAGTAAAAAAAGATTGAACTTTATTACTCCTCTCATTAAAGGAAATGGTGAGCAATATCTTGCTCAAGTATTCATGCAATCAATAAAAGATGAGTTTGATAAAACAGTTTTTGTGAGTGTTCTCAATGACATCAGTGCTCAAGCTGGTTTTGAAAGAACAAAGCGTGAGAATGAATTACGCTTTGCTACGCTACTGCAAAAATCAAAAGACCCCATGGGTATTATCAGCCCCAATATGCTGATAATAAATTGCAATGAAGCTGCAGTGGAGCTATTTGAATTCAACAGTCGAGAGTGCCTGATGGGTCGCTCAGCCATTGATATATCAGCCCCAGAAAAAACAACCAACAACATGTATACGCTGAGTAAAATTCATTTAAAAAAAGCAAAATATCAAGGATATCAACGTTTTGAATGGCTGCATAAAACAGCTAGCGGTCAAAACAAAGCTATTGAAGTCACTTTAATGTCTATAGCCTATCTTGGTGAAGAATGCCTACAGGTCGTTTGGCGCGACCTGACAGAACTTAAACAAAAAGAACTTAAAATCAAGCAATTAGCTTATTTTGATACTCTGACAGGCCTTCCCAATAAAAACTTGTTCGCTGATAGGGTCACAGATTTATTAAAGTTCTCCTCAAAACAAAAGCATCATGTTGCTATCATTTATCTAGAACTGGCTAACTTAGAAGATATTAACCAAACAATGGGGCTTGCTGCTGGAGAAGAACAGATCAAAGCAGTTAGTCAACGCTTACTCAGCGCTGCAGGTAGCTGTGATGCTCTACCCAGCCCAGAATTTGAAAACGCTGATTTTTATCAAGCCCCAAGTAAATACAGCATCAATCGCGACTTTCATGCCATTGCGCGCATTGGTACTGATGTATTTGCACTAGCCGCTGTTACTTCATCACCTGCAGTCGCACATACAATGATGAAAAACGTACAAGGGCTATTTAGCCAACCTTTTTATATTTATGGCGCGCAAACCAAAGTCAATGCAGTAGCGGGTATTGCACTCTATCCACAAGATGCGCATAGTTTTGAAACGATATCTAAGGCAACCAATACAGCTCTGAGCCAAGCGAAGCAAAATAATTTACCTTACTGTTATTTCAATACTCTAGTCGGCCAACACATAGAAAAGAAATCACTGATAATTAAGCGCTTAGAAAGCACTCTGCACAGCACACCAGAGCAGTTATCCATCAGATTTCAGCCACAAGTTGACCTAAGCACAGGTCAAATAGCTGGAGCAGAGATTTTATTACGCTGGAATGATAAAAAATTGGGCCGAATTTTACCTGCTACATTTATTCCATATGCACAAGAGCGTGGCTTAATTAATAAAGTAACTCAGCATATTATAACTATTGTTAACCAAGAAATATGCAATTGGAAGTCGCAAGATAATATATGTCTACATAAACTAGGTATCCGCTTAGCTATTAAAATTTCAGCTAAAGAACTCATAGACGATAATTCAATGGACAAATTAACCTCACTTATAATTGAGTCAGGTTTATCACCAAAAAACTATACTCTAGAGATTAAAGAAACAAGTTTAATGCATGATGCAGATAAATCTATCGCGATACTGAATAAACTCAATAAATTGGGTTTTATGCTAGCGATTGAGGATTTTGGTACGGGGCACTTTCCCTTAAACGTCTTAACAGATATCAATTCAGATATATTGAAAATTGATATGCAATTTATTTCATCAATGCTGAAAGATAAAAAGAGTTTGGCAATAGTTAAAACTATTATTGCTATAGCAAAAACAATGGGTATAAAAACTCTAGCCCAAGGTATCGAAAACAAAGAAACTGCAGATACGCTTATTGAGTTGGGCTGTGATTACGGTCAAGGCTACTTCTTTAGCAAGCCACTGACAGTGCGTACTTTTGAAAAAAACTGGCTACTCAAGTCATCCGAGAACCTATAAAAGAGCAGGGCATGCGCCTTTATAGGTTCTCTAATTCAATCCAGCTGCTAACTTAATGCAGCTTCATGCGTGGATGCGTACGCCGACCAATGCGGTCGCTGAGCATAATCAAGCCTGTACGAAAGAAGCCATAGAGCACAACTTGATGCATCCGATATAAAGAAATATAGAACATACGGGCCATCCAGCCTTCAACATTCACCGTACGCATAAAGCCTCCCATAATGTTACCGACTGCGCTGTATTGCGACAGTGAGACAAGGGAGCCGTAATCACGGTACTGATAACTGGGTAGCGCCTTACCCTCAAGCTTGAGAGCCAATGCTTTATTTAAGAAACTGGCTTGTTGGTGTGCCGTCTGCGCCCTCGGTGGCACATTTTTATCACTGCCTTCACTCAGTGGGCACGCAGCGCAATCGCCTAAAGCAAAAATATCTTTATCCTGCGTGGTCTGTAATGAGCTGTGCACCACCAGTTGATTAATACGGTTAGTTTCCAGGCCATCCAGTTCGGTTAAGAACTTTGGCGCTCGTACACCAGCGGCCCAGACTTTAAGCGACGCGGGAATAAACCCACCATCACGCGTATGCATACCCTCAGCGGTGATTTCTTCCACTGCAGCAGAAAGCTGAACTTGTACACCCAGCTTCAGCAACTGCTGATGCACTTCACCGGCGACTTTCTCAGATAGGGCAGGCAAGACACGCGGCCCCGCTTCAATAATAGTAATGCACATATCGTCAGGCTTAATGTTATCCAAGCCATACGCGGATAATTGCTGCGATGCATGGCGTAATTCTGCGGCCAACTCAACACCCGTCGCACCCGCACCGACAATGGCGATATTCACCGTATTGCCATCATTACCCTTGGCATGCGCGCTGAGATACTCACCGAGTAAGCGTCGATGAAAGTTAATGGCATGCTGTGGGCTATCAAGAAAAATACAATGCTCGGAAGCACCCTTGGTGCCAAAATCGTTGGTTAGGCTGCCCACTGCAATCACTAAAGTGTCATAATTTAAGCTACGTGCCGGTACTAATTCATAACCTTTTTCATCAAGCGTAGCGCTCAACTCAATCATTTTCGCTTGGCGATCAATACCTGAAAACTTACCAATCTGAAACTCAAAATGATTCCATTTAGCTTGCGCAACGTAATTTAATTCATTATCGGTACTATTCAGTGAGCCGGTGGCCACTTCATGCAAGAGAGGCTTCCAAATATGGGTTAGATCAGCATCCACTAGGGTGATTTTAGCTTTCTTGCGTTTACCTAAGCTGCGCCCTAAGCGAGTTGCCAACTCAAGTCCGCCGGCACCACCACCCACCACTACAATGCGATGTAACATGCTGTTTAGCCTACCAATCAATAAAAAGTCACACCTACTATACGATGGAAACTGCACATAAAGCATTTAATAATCGCACGCTAAACTGGCGTAACAATCTGCTATCTCCGTTATATAGATAGGACTCAAAAAAACAGTACAACGGTTAATATAGACCTAAACAACATTAACTTAATCTGCAAATTAGAGCCGATATCCTATACCCTAAGTAGCGCATCCATAGGGATTAATACAGGGTGCATTTTTATACCTTGGAGCTGTCATTGTGAAATATTTATCATTGTTATTATTCGCTTTCTCACTGGGCAGTACTGCTTACGCTCAAGACGTAGCGCCCGCTGCTGCAGCCTATGTCAATTTAAGCCCAGCGCTGGTGGGTAATTACGGTGCGGGCACCAAACTAAAATACTATAAAGCAGATATAGCTCTACGGGTTAAACCAGAAGATGTTGCTAAAGTTGAGTATCACGAACCGTTGATTCGAGATCAGCTGATTCAGCTGTTTTCTCAGCAAACGGATGAAGCTATGCAAGAACAGACAGGTAAAGAGGCCGTCAGACAAGCCGCATTAAAACAAGTGCAGCAGGTACTAAACCAAGAAGAAGGGCAGGCGCTGGTGGAAGACTTACTGTTTAATAATTTGGTCGTGCAGCCCTAATCCCAGAGCGCACCTGCCGTCCTTGCAACGGCAGGTGCGCATTACAACTTAGAAGTTGTAGCGTAAACCTACTGACGTTAAATCCACATTATAAGCGTCAGCAACATCATTATAACGCTCATATTCAGCAACAACTGAAAGCTCAGGAGTAAGGTCATAAGCAGCTCCTAAACCAAATGAAGGAACCCACTCACGGTCCTTATCACTTTCATTAGCGCTACCAAAACCAGCAGTTCCAGCCTTAGCCGTGACCTTTGTTTCCATTTTGTGTATTCCAGCTTTTGCGAATACTGTGAAATCATTAATTGGATATTTGCCAACAACGTTTGCACCTAAGCCTCGAGTTTTAGCATCAATTTTACTGCTTACTAGAGGTGCTAATGACCCTTTATAGGTTACACGGCCTAAATCTGTATATTGTGCTTCAAGGGCAACATTAGGATGAACATTTAAACCGAGTACAACTTTATGGCCCGTACTTGAACGATCAGACGAAGTATGACCACCATTATTTTTATATACACCCTCAAGCTCTTTAACTTCTTTTGGCTTTTCTGAGTGTGCATAACCAACGCTATAAGTCGCATAACCGGACATTTCATTGGCTTGTACTGCTGTGGCTGCAGCGCCAAATACCAATGCTGCCAATAATGTTTTCTTCAACATAGTGAAACTCCCTAGATAATAGTTCTTTTATAAGCAACGCGCAGTGTACTCTAACAACGAACTATAGCGAATTATCACCCTATTACGAACAGGATCATCAGTGCCGCGCCCACTTTCTGCCCAGCACTATGCAGCGCACTAATTGAAGATAATTTAATGGATAAAATCAATACTATATGACTGCTGAATTCTAAAAGAGAGTCCTCAGGAGGACATTAATAACTGCTGGCTAGGGATAAACACGGGTAGGGGTTAACAATCGACTCAGCTGCTAGCTGAGTACTCACAAAGCAAGAAACCTGCCGCTATGCTAATGCTAACGGCAGATATGCATTACAACTTAGAAAGTGTAGCGTAGGCCAACTGAAGTAAAATCTACGTTATGCTTGAAACTAAGTTTATCACCATCGATGTTAACTTTTTTGTTAGCAAGACCTTGATAACGCTCATATTCAGCAACAACAGAAAGCTCTGGCGTCATATCATATGCAGCTCCAATACCCACTGACGGAGCCCATTTACTCACCGTTTTACTATTAGAGTTACTGAAGCTATCACTAAAGCCAGCAAAAGAAACAGCACCATTTTCTTTAAAGGTGCCTTTAGTACGCATTAAGTGATATCCCGCTTTAGCAAAGACGGTAAAGTCTTGAATAGGATATTTACCAACAACATTTCCACCAAAACCACTGGTTTTCAAGTTTAGTTTATCGCTAAATCCAATAGAGTTACCGGCACCATCGTTATCTGCAAAGCTGCCTTTGTAATTAGTTTTACCTAAATTAGTATATTGCGCTTCAAGTGCAATATAAGGATGAACATTCAAACCAACTACAATTTTATGTCCTGCGCTTGCACGATCCGTTGTTGTGCTACCACCGAATTCTTTATAAAAACTTTGTACTTCTTTAGCTGCTTTTGGCTTACTGGCTATGCCATGACCAACGCTATAAGTGGCATAACCTGATATATCATTAGCCTGAACTGCAGTGGCTGCTAACCCTAGTGCCACTGCAGCTAATAATGTTTTCTTCAACATAGTAAAACTCCCTGAATAACAGTGCTTTTATAAACGGCGTACAGTGTACAAAAACAGACAATTATATCTAGTTGTAAGATGTATATAAGCCGTTATATTTTCTTAATAAATATATTATTCAAAAGTTTACAAGCCAAAAAATATTATTCGTTAAATATAGATTTACTTTCTACGAAAATATCAATATGCCACTATAGACTTCTATCGCATAACAATTGATAAGCCGACTGTAAATGCACAGCACTATGCTCAGCGCCAGCAATCTCTAAGTGCGGTATTTCAGCAAGGCACGGCGCGCTAATATGCTGTTTAAGAAACTCAATATTCTCAGCCAAGCGCGCGCCATCTGGATCAATCACATTCGCCACCCAACCGGCTAACTCAAGTCCATCATTGCGTATAGCTTCCACAGTCAATAACGCATGATTAATACAGCCGAGCTTGATACCCACCACTAAAATAACTGGCAGATTTAGCGCGACAGCAAAATCCGATAAATATTCAGTCGCGGAGATAGGGACGCGCCAGCCGCCGGCACCTTCAATCAGGGTGAAATCAGCCTGTTCTTGCAGAATCACTTGAGCGGCTTGATATAAGTCTGTCACTCGTAATTCAACACCCGCTTCTTGCGCGGCAATATGCGGGGCAATCGCTGGGGCAAAGGCGTAAGGATTCACCTGAGGGTAGGGCAATCGCACAGTACTTTGCGCGATAAGTGCGAGGGCATCGCTATTACGTAAACCTTCTGCAGTCATCTCACAACCTGACGCCACTGGTTTCATCGCTAAGGTGCTGCACTGCTGCTGTTGCGCAGCACACAATAGACCGGCAGTCATCGTAGTTTTGCCAGCATCAGTGTCAGTGCCGGTAATAAAATAAGCCTGCGTCATACTTAACTCTCTTTGCGTAATATGCCATAAATAACCTGCCAAGTGGCCGGCAAACCCTGCGGCTGACGGTAGGCTTCATACGCATCCAACAGACGCTGCAAACCCTGCCGACCGACTAAACCTGGAGCGCGCCCACCTTGCAGATGATCAGCGCCTAAATACTTTAGCTCATGAGTCAGATCGCGCACCTTGGCGTAATGGTAGGTATGCGTATGACAATGCATATCCAGTACTTGCAACCCACAGGCTGCGGTGAAATCTTGATAGAGGCTCAGCGGCCTGAATGAGTTAACGTGGGCTAAGTTATCCACAGCCTGCCAACTATGACGCAACTCGATCAGCGAGCCATCCGCTAGACTGCTAAAGAGCACGACACCGCCGGGTTTCAACACGCGTTTAATTTCACTCAGCACACGGGGGAAATCAGTGCACCATTGCAATGCAAGACTACTGAACACAAGATCTTGGCTGTTATCTTGCAGCGGCAGTTGTTCAGCATCGGCACAGATATAACGGATCTGAGGGCAGCGTGTGCGGGCAAAATCCAACATGCCCTCAGCCAAGTCCAAACCAATACCTTGCGCACTGGGCCAACGCTGTTGCAGTTGCTGACAGAAGTGCCCCGTACCACAGCCAATATCCAACCACTGCTGCACCGGTGTTTGAGCTGTTAACGGATGACTCTGCTGCTCAGGCAACAAACTTAGTAAACGTGCACCGACCGCGCGTTGAAAATCAGCAACGCTGTCATAAGTTGTCGCGGCGCGTGAGAAAGCGGCAGCCACCTGTTGCTTACAGGATTGTGGGGCAGGGCGTTCAAGCATGCTGACCCTCCTTAATAAAAGCGACAATACGTTGCGCCAGCATCTGTGGTTCAGCGACAACACTGGCATGACTCTGTCCTAACACCTCAACTGTCGCCTGCGGATTCAGCTCAGGCAATAGCGCTGCAGCTGCAACCGGTACTAAGGCATCCGCCTCGGCGAATAGATGCAACTGCGGCCCTGCAAATGTACGGATAGCACTGCGATTATCCAACTCTGCTAAAACATCTAAGCCAGCGAGTACACCGGCTAATTCATCCACCTGCACCAGCGCCTGCAATTGCCGCGACAGCTGACGTGCTTGCTCAGCCCCTTGGCTGCAGAGCAAAGCAAAGCGTTTTAATCCAGCCGCCGGATCATTACTGCACAAGGCACGGAACTCAGTAAAAGTATCCACAGGCATCGCCAACGGCCAGTGCTCACGCGCAACAAAACAAGCATTACTGGCATAGCTGATGACACCGGCACAGGCTGATTGGCGCTGCGCGGCTAATGCAGTGGCTAACATTCCGCCCAACGACCAACCCAGCAGCCAGCAGTCATTCGGCAATTGTTGATCCAACTGCTGAATCACTGTCATTGCATCTTTGCCGGTCATATCGGGCAACGCCTGAATCTGCACGGTAAAGCTTGGTAAAGCTACATTCAGCTCTGCAGCTAACGCCTGCATTGGCACCACACCTAAACCCCAACCAGGTAGCAAGACAATCTGCTTACTCATTGCTCACCTCGAGCTGGCAAACCGCCAAAGCATCGAGCAACTGCTGCACCTGCTCAGCAGTGTGTGCAGCAGTTAAGGTAATACGTAAACGTGCACTGCCTACAGGTACCGTCGGAGGACGAATCGCACCGACTAAAACCCCTTGCTCACGTAACTGAGCAGATATCGCCATAGCTTGGCCGCTATCACCGATAAGAATTGGCTGAATCGGTGTCGGGCTGTCCATCAAGTTCAGACCTAACGCCTGCGCGCCCTGACGAAACTGCGCAATCAACTGCTGTAAATGCTCACGGCGCCAATGTTCCGTTTGCAGCAAATGCAGACTGGCCAGCGTTGCGCAGGCCACTGCTGGAGGGGAACTGGTGGTGTAAATATAAGGGCGAGCAAATTGGATCAGAGTTTCAATCAGCTCTTCACTACCGGCGATAAAAGCACCTGACGTACCAAAGGATTTACCTAAAGTACCCACCAGCACTGGCACATCTTCAGTGCTCAAAGCATAGTGCTCAACTAAGCCACCACCCGTCTGACCCAATACACCAAAGCCATGCGCATCATCCACCATCAGCCAAGCATTATGAGCTTTGGCCTGCGCGGCTAACTCAGGCAACTGCGCCAAATCACCGTCCATACTAAATACGCCATCGGTGACCAATAACGTATTGCCCTGGGCACGCTGCAAGCGCTGGCTGAGGCTGGCCATATCATTGTGTAAATAACGACTAAAACGCGCGCCGGATAACAGCCCGCCATCCAACAAAGAAGCGTGATTCAGTCGATCATGCAGCACAGTATCGCCTTTGCCCACCAGCGCAGTAATCACCGCTAAATTGGCCATATAACCGCTGCTCATCAATAGCACGCGTTCACGACCGGTAAACTCGGCCAGTGCCTGCTCAAGCTGATGATGCGGCTCGCTATGGCCAATCACTAAATGCGATGCACCACCGCCAACACCCCATTGCGCCGCGCCTTGCTGCATTGCTGCAATCACTTCAGGGTGATTGGCTAAGCCCAGATAGTCATTGGATGAAAACGCCACATATTCCTTACCATCCACCTGTACCACAGGCCCCTGTGGGCTTTGTAATAACGGGCGTTGACGGTAGAGATTATCGGTATGACGCGCAGCCAAACGGGCAGCAAGATTAAAGCTCATGGCAATCCAAAATAAGGTTTAGGAAGATTAAGCAGACATAAGCGGCAAGCCGTTCAGCTTGCACGCTTAAATCATCACTTAGTGCGTAGCAGCATCGTAAAATAAGGATGAATCACGCTGCTCAATAATGGCGTGTTCAATTGCCGCTTGATGCACTTCATCAGCATATTCTTCGCGCGCTTCGGGCTTAATGCCCAGACGCGCAAATAACTGCATATCTTTATCCGCTTGTGGATTAGCGGTGGTCAGCAATTTTTCACCGTAGAAGATTGAGTTAGCACCGGCTAAAAATGCCAAAGACTGCATCTGCTCATTCATTTGCTCACGACCGGCTGATAGACGTACATGGGATTGCGGCATCATAATCCGCGCCACCGCCAGCATGCGGATAAAATCAAAAGGATCAATATCCTCTGCATTCTCCAGCGGCGTGCCCTCGACCTTCACCAACATATTGATCGGCACACTTTCCGGGTGCTCTGGCAGATTCGCCAACTGCATCAATAAACCAGCACGGTCAGCAATGGACTCACCCATACCTAAAATACCGCCGGAACAGATTTTCATCCCAGAATCACGCACATAACTCAGGGTCTGTAAACGCTCAGCATAGGTGCGCGTGGTAATAATATTGCCGTAGAATTCAGGTGAGGTATCCAGATTATGATTGTAGTAATCCAAGCCTGCATCGGCTAACGCTTGAGTTTGTGCTTCATCTAACTTGCCCAGAGTCATGCAGGTTTCCATGCCCAGCGCTTTCACGCCTTTGACCATTTCCAGCACATAGGGCAGATCTTTCGCCGACGGATGCTTCCACGCCGCGCCCATGCAAAAACGTGTTGAGCCAATCTCTTTGGCGCGCTGAGCTTCTTCGAGAACCTTCTGTACTTCCATCAGCTTTTCTTTATCCAGCCCGGTGTTGTAGTGACCCGACTGCGGACAATATTTACAATCTTCAGGGCAAGCACCGGTTTTAATCGATAACAACGTCGACACCTGCACGCGATTGGCATTGAAATGCTGGCGGTGAACGGTTTGTGCATCAAAGATTAAGTCGTTAAAAGGCTGCTGTAACAGCGCGGTGACTTCGGCAAGTGTCCAGTTGTGGCGAGTCACAGGGTTTAGGCTGGCGTTCATGGATTATCCTTTTTATTGGCCGTTCACTTTTTTATGAGCGATTCAGCGGCGGAGTGCTAAACTTCATACATGCAGGATGCAGAGCGATAGTATTCAAGGAGAGAACATGACTTGTCAACCCAGAAAGATACGCAAGGTTTACCATTGGTTAAAAAGCAGACAACCTTGTTTGCTCTGTGATGCGCCCAGTCATCGATTAATAGCGCTATGTGAAGACTGCGAAACTGAGCTGCCATGGCTTGGACGACAGTGTCGGCAATGCGCTCTGCCCATCCCCGACCAGCAAGCGCTGTGTGCCGATTGCACCCACAATCCACCGCTATTTAGCAAAGTGCTGACGCCTTTTGAGTTTACTTTTCCAGTGGATACGCTGATCAGTCGCTTTAAATACCAACAGAACTGGCCCTATGGTCATTTGTTAAGCAGCTTGTTGGTAGAGCATTTAAGTTACTATTTTGATGAAGGTGGACAGCGCCCTGATCTAATTTTAGCCGTACCCTTAGCTAAAGGACGCCAGCGCCAGCGCGGTTATAATCAAGCGCAAATGATCTGTGATGTGTTATGCAAAGCATTGCACTTAGATAACCCACAACAGCTTTTACTGCGCACCCGCGAAACCATTAGCCAACAAGGTCTGAATGCCAAGGCACGACGCGATAATCTACATAACGCTTTTTATATCACCGAGCCTAGGCACATTAAAAACCAGCATATTGCCTTGGTTGATGATGTTTTAACCACTGGCACCACCTGCTCAATCATCAGCGCTCTGTTACTTAAGCTGGGCGCGGCGCAGGTTGAGGTCTATTGCTTAGCCCGCACCGGAAAACCACATACAGTGCAGTTGTAGATGATTGTGCGTGTCCTAGCCTTAGACAAAAATCACCAACGCCATCACTATTCAACAAGCACTGCGCTGATGCTGCGACAAGCTTAGCCATGGATGGCGTAGCGCCCGACTTGAGCCCAGAATGGGCTCGTGGAGGGAAAAGCAGCTTCAGCGCTGTGCGCCATACACAGTTGCCGCAGCGCTTTTTAAAAACACCAACATCAATACTCACACTCAGCATCAGCCTCTTTACAACGCCGCGCATATTTCTGCGCCAGCACCGCACAGACCATCAACTGAATCTGATGAAACACCATCAATGGCAAAATGGCTGGCCCCACCGCGCCACCGGCAAACAACACCGAAGCCATCGGAATCCCTGTGGCCATACTCTTTTTCGAGCCACAAAAAACGATAGTAATTTCATCTTCTTTATTAAACTTCAAGCCGCGCGCCAGCCACGTCGTAGCAACCAACACTATGGCTAAAATCACACAACACACCACACTCAGTATCAGCAAAGCAGAAGGCGACACCGCCGTCCACAACCCACCTATCACCGCAGCACTAAAAGCGGTATACACCACCAAAAGAATCGAGCTTTGATCGACACTTTTCAGCCAACTTTTATTACGCTCAACCCAGCCGCCAATCCAACGACGCATATAATGGCCCAACAAAAACGGCAGTAACAATTGCAGACTAATCCTCAGCACCGCCTCCAGCATCCCAGTGGTACCAGCATCCGCATCCAGCATCCACTTCACCAAGAAAGGCGTCACTAAAATCCCTACTAAACTTGAAGCCGATGCCGCACACACTGCAGCAGGAATATTACCGCGCGCCATCGAAGTGAAGGCAATCGCCGACTGCACCGTCCCCGGTAAAGCTGCTAAATACAACATCCCCACCCACAACTCATCACCCAACAAAGGTCGCAGTAAGGGCTGTAATGACAACATCAAAATAGGGAATAAAATAAAGGTGCAAGCAAAAATCAAAATATGTAAACGCCAATGCATAACCCCTGCAATAATCGCTTGGCGCGATAACTTCGCACCGTGCAAAAAGAACAATAAGGCAATGGCAAAGTTCGTCAGCCACTGAAAAATCGTCGCACCGACACCATAGGCAGGGATAAAGGTTGCCGCCAACACCACCGCAATCAAGATCAAGGTGAAATTATCAAAGAAAACACGCAGTTGAGAAATCATCTGTACACCACCCAAAACGAAGATGGTGCGACTGTACTGGATATGAAACAATCCGGCTAACGCCAATCAGCCAAAGAGTATCGACAAACGGACATGCAAAGCACTCTTGAACAACGCCTTAGCGACTTAAAACACTTACCCCGAGCCTTGTACGGACAAACCGAAGCGCTGCCCAATCATGTACTGGGTTATCGTCACAGCCATCCGTGGGTGCAGTTTTCCTATGCCATCAGTGGTGTTCTCGAAGTGCAAACCGCACAGGGTCGCTTTATTGCACCACCGCAGTGCGCGGTATGGATTCCTGCGGGCGTTAAGCATCGTGTGCACTGTTCAGCACAAACACACATCCGCAGTTTATATATTGATCATCAAGTACTGCAGAACACGCCCGATCACTGCCGCGTGGTGGAGGTCAGTCCATTACTCAAAGAGCTGATTTGTGTCTTTGCTGACTTGCCGGTGGAATACGATGAGCAAGGTGCGCAAGGGCGCTTAGCTGCTGTTTTACTCGATCAACTCACCCATGCATCTGATATGGGTTTGATGCTGCCATTGCCTGCGGATAAACGTTTACAAAAAATTGTGGCGCAACTGCAAAAACACCCTGATGCAACGGATACTCTCAGCCAGTGGGCACACCGTTTAGCGATCTCAGAGAAAACCTTAAGCCGGCTGTTTATCCAGCAAACTGGCTTAACTTTTCGCCTGTGGCGACAGCGTTTACGTTTGCTCAGCGCCTTACCGTTATTAGAACAAAAGCACGCCGTGACCGATGTGGCTTTGGCCTGTGGTTATGAATCCACATCAGCTTTTATTGCAGTCTTTAGAGAGCACTTTGGCAGCACTCCAGGTGAGTTTTTTAAAAGCTAAGCGGTCTTAGACCCACTTTATGAAAGTCACTGTACAGGCTGCGTTACAACCTCACTTCTCAGTCAATACGGTAAGTTCTAAACTTCATTCAACAAAAGCTGTAAGCGTGCCACCGAGCATCTATTTCGCGCTAAACTCAAAGTCTATTCGTTACTCTAGGAGTGGCTGCAATGCTTAATTATATGGTGATATCAGGTTCGGGACGTCCGCACAGTGAGTCGGCACGGGTGGGTGAGTATATGCGCCAGCGTCTGATTGACTTACAACTGAGCGATAGCAGCCGCTGCTCATTCATTGACCTAGGTAGCCAGCCTTTACCGTTGTGGCCAGACACCAATGACGACTTATGGCGTGACTACGCAGCCCGCTTACAAGCCGCTGACGCTCTTATTGTGATTACCCCAGAATGGCACGGCATGGCCAGCCCAGCACTGAAGAACTTTTTTGTCTTGGCCAGCAAAGAAGAGCTTGCACACAAGCCCGCTTTACTGGTCTCGGTATCATCGGGTCTGGGCGGCGCATATCCACTCAGCGAACTGCGCAGCTCCAGCTTTAAAAATAACCGCCTGTGTTATATCCCTGAACATATTATCGTTCGTCAGGTTAACGCTATGCTGCACTCAGGTACTGTGGTGGATGACAACGACAAGCGCCTCAGACCTCGCATTGACTATGCTCTAGGCGTACTGGGACACTACGCAACGGCTCTAGTCGCCGTCCGTAAGGCCGTTGATATGAGCCAGCCTGAGTTTGCTAACGGTATGTAACAACACCACACCGCTGAGCGGCGTGCCTACTCGCGGCGCTACTCAGTGATATCAATGCAAAGAACAGATTAATTCCAAAACGGCAGGGAAGTAATCATCGATAAAATCGTCGCATTTAGAATATCAACAAAAAAAGCACCAACCATCGGCACAATTAAAAACGCTTTATGTGAGGGACCAAAACGGTCAGTGACCGCCTGCATATTCGCGACCGCAGTGGGCGTTGCACCCATGCCAAAACCACAGAAACCACCGGCTAGAACCGCAGCATCATAGTCTTTCCCCATCACACGAAACACCACGAAAACCGCAAACAACACCAGCAATAGAGCTTGCACGCTTAAAATAATAATCAACGGCACGGCCAACTCTTTAATCACCCACAACTCTAAACTCAGCAACGCCATGGCTAAGAACAGTGATAGCGACACATTGCCAAACACATCCACACAACGATCGAATATGCTCACTTTAAAAATACTTGAGAGCACATTACGCACCACAACGCCTGAAGCTAGCGCCCAAACGAAAGTAGGAATAACAAAGTTTGAGTCACCAAAGTGCTCAGCCATAAAACTGGATAAGTACGAAGCACTGGCCAAACACACCGCAAACAATGCCAAAGTTTCAATCGCATTATCAGCGGTAATCAAGCGTTTATGCTGCGGTTGCTCAAAGGTTACATGCGGCATTAAATTCGATTCTTCGCCAGGCACCTGAACTTGTTTCATTAAGCGACGCGCGACTGGGCCACCAATTAAACCACCACACACCAAACCAAAGGTGGCACAGGCCATACCTAAAGCAACTGCACCTTGGATGCCAAAGTCTGTTTCAAAAATCTGCCCCCAACCTGCTGCAGTGCCGTGGCCACCGACTAAAGTGACTGATCCGGTAATCAAGCCTGTGAGCGGTTTTAAGTCCAGTAATGTGGCTAAACTAACACCCACTATATTTTGTACAACGATAAAGCCTGCAACCACTGTCGTGAATAAAATCAGTGGCAAGCCGCCTGCTTTTAGCCGACTAAAATCTGCACTTAAGCCAATTGAGGCAAAGAACATCAGCATAAAGCCATCTTGCAGGCCTTTTTCAATTTGAATGGAAAAACCATTGAACTGATGCAAGGCCAATACCAGTAAAGCAGCAATCAAACCGCCCACTACTGGCTCTGGAATATTAAAGTCATTCAGCACACGCACGCGCTTGACCAAAATACGCCCAACCAAGAGCACCACAGTGGCGGCAATCAGGGTGTAATAACTGTTTAAAACAATAACGAAACCATCACTCATAAAAACTCCACACCAATGCATTGAACTGCTGCGTATTAATCCACACAACTTAAACACCACCCTTAAAAATAAAGTGGCATTGCGTTCGCTAGAATAAAAGACCGCACAGCTTAAAGGTCAACGCCATGAGAGTGAACCTTTTCATTCATTTAGAGGGCGTATTTTGCAATTTAGCAGTGATTAACCAACAATCTGCAGCAATATAGAGGTCTTATTCTCTATTCTGAACGTTATTGTGTTCAACACACCACGCCAAATTCCCACCTAATAAAGGCTGTGCTATAGGCCAAAAAACTCACCTGACAAATGAGTTAATACTTTAAATTAGGCAAAAAAAAGCCAGCACTAAAGCTGACTTTTTTCAAACAATACAGATTTACAACACATAACTCACAGCCACCACACCCAAGAAACCGACGGTGTAAGCCAAGAGTAAATAACCAAAATAACGCAAATAGGCAATAAAGCTGAGTGCCGCGATTTTACTCATGGCCACTACACCTGCAGCAGAACCAATCGCCAGCAACGAACCACCGACACCTACCGAATAGGTCAAGGTCAGCCATTCGCCTTCACTCATGTCAATACCTGATTTAAGCAGTGCTGCCGTTAATGGCACGTTATCAATCAATGCAGAGAATAAGCCGACTGAATAGTTGGCAACAATAATCGGTAACTTTTCGTACAGAGTAGGGAAGTGCTCAAGCACATGCAGCTCTTTAAGCATGCCAACCAACAGCAATACGCCTAAGAAAAACAGTAGGGTATCAAACTCAATTTTGCGGATATATTCTAAAACCGCTTCATCTTTATTTAAGAAATGCACCGCCATAAACATCACAGCTAAACCAAACAAAAATGATAAAACCGGCGGAATCCCAAAGGCCACGTTAGCGCCAATGGTGCCGATAATTGTGGCTAAGAACAGCCCTGCAATGATCTGATCACCTTTAGCGATCTCTATCTCACGTTTGACTAAGATCACCTCGCCTTTAAGCGAGCGTGATAATAGAAACGCTAAGAACAAGACTGCAAATAAAGCGGGCAGGCTGAGTAGCACTAAGTCAACAATTTTGACTTTACCGGCCAAGAAAATCATCAAAGTGGTGACATCACCGGTAATCAGCGCAGCACCACCGGAGTTCACCGCAAACACCACTAAAACAATATAACGCAGCAGCTTCTCGGTGCTTAAATTCAAGCTGAGCAGCACGGTAATACACACCAAGGTGGCGGTAATATTATCGGCCATGGACGAGAAGAAGAACGCAAACAGACCGGTGATCAGCATTAAGCGCCGCTCACTCATATGCGTAGGCATGACCTTATTAACGATGCCATCAATCACGCCCTTATGCGATACATAAGCCACAAAGGTCATTGCCGCCATTAAAAACAACCACAGCGTGGCAATTTCTAAGAGGTTTTCATTGAGCGAGTCCATCAACTCGAGTGTGCTCAGGCCATTGGGCGGCGCAATAAAATACAGCACCCAAACCAGGGTACCGAAAAACAAAGTCGTTTTAGCTTTATCAATTTTTGTAAAATCTTCAGCAACAATTGATATAAAGCCCAAGAACGATAAAACAAGTAAAACAGTTGTCATGTTAGTCCCCAGTGAGCAAATGAAAAAGGTGCAAAAGTGTAGTCCTTTTTCTTGGGGAAAACCTATAACTAAAAATAGCGATAAACACGGCTCAGTGCATATAGAATAGAAAAAATATGCCTAGGATTCTGTAGTGCTTATTTCACTTTTCTCAGCACTGTTTTTTAATGCTGTTTGCTCTGCTTGCCACTCACGCATGTCCTCATAATAAGTGTCCCATACACAGGGTGAGCATTCGCTTTCGCAGCATTCGTAATCTTCTGGGGGCGTTGGTTTTTCACTCATAGCAGCTTTCAATCCCTATCAATATAGACATAATCTTCTGAGCCAAGCAGCTCTCTAAGTTCTATATTTTAGCGCAACTGCAACGGACTTGGCAGAGCTGGGTTTAGATTCAGCAGGACAATATACTTGAAGGACTGAGGACTTAACTTCGATCATCTGATTTTCAGCTATGCTTGAAGATACTAAGCAACCCAGATCATCCATCAAAAGCGTCGTGAGAAACGGAGTCTATATGCCGAAAATAACGCCTCAATCTATTGAGTTTTCAATACTAGAAAACGCATTTGCGCTGATTTTATTGGCACGCAGTGAGTCTGGTGTTTGTGCCATATTACTCGGGGATACAGCTGACGAGTTGTACGCTGACTTACAGCGACGCTTCCCAAAAGCACAGCTAGTTGAAAACAAGCACGGTTTAGCCGCATGGCTCAAGGTTGTGACTGATTTTTTGGCAGCGCCACTGACACCGCTGGATTTCCCACTGGATATCAACGGCAGTGACTTTCAGAAAAGTGTTTGGGCGGTATTACGGACGATCCCTGTGGGCCACACTCTTAGCTACAGCGAAGTTGCCGAACGCTTAGGTAAACCCAAGGCTGTACGCGCTGTTGCCAACGCTTGCGCAGCCAACCCACTGGCATTAGTAATCCCCTGCCATCGCATTTTACGTGCCGATGGCGGGATTTCAGGCTATCGCTGGGGAGTTGAGCGCAAACGCGCCTTACTGGCTCTAGAGTCAGGCGCTGCGCACACTCAATAGGCTCGCGTCGTTACTGAGGACGCGGCGCGTAAGCGAAGGCATCCGCGAGCATTTGCTCAGGTTGCATACCTGCGGCAACCAATGCATCCAGCGTGCCGTACACCATGGCAGGTGAACCACAAACAATCACTCGATAATCGGTTAAGTGTGAAATATCACTGCATACCGCTTCATAGAGCAAACCTGCACGTCCGGTCCAGCCGCTATCTTCACTGACAATCTGATGAAAATGCAGATTAGGCATCGTCTGCCAAGCCGCTAAGTTCTCCAGTGCATAAAAATCACTGGCAATCCGCGCGCCCCAATACACATGGATGGGCTGGCTAAACTCTGTGGCACGGCAATATTCAACCAAGCTATGCACTTGCGCCATACCTGTGCCGGCGGCAATCAATAAGAGCGGACGCTGATCGGCACCGGCTAAATGCACATCACCAAAGGGCATATTAATATGGGCCATCTGCTCTTTTTCTAGATACTTAAGCAAATCGACAGCAACATTATCGCGAGCCAGAATATGCAACTCTAAATCGCCACCTGACTGCGGTGCAGAGGCAATTGAAAAAGCGTTGAATTCGCCGTTTTCACGCTCTAGCAATAAGTATTGGCCAGCACGGTAAGCTATATTTTGACCTTCAGGTAAGCGCAAACGTACAGAAAAAACGTCTGCACCTAAGGGTGTAACACTGACCAATTGGCAGGCCACTTTAACGGTCGGTAGTGCCTCAAGCTGATGTGCTGAGGACTGTTCTGTGACTTTCATGCGTAAACTGTTTCCTTTATCTGCATAACACTGCAATCAAACAGCGGTATCAATCGATACCCAGCTCAGACCACATATCATCAACGCGTTGTTTAATAGCAGGGTCCTGCTCAATCACTTTACCCCACTCACGATTGGTTTCGCCGGGCCATTTGTTGGTTGCATCCAAGCCCATCTTGCTGCCTAAGCCGGATACCGGAGAGGCAAAATCAAGGTAATCGATCGGTGTATTATCAATTAATACCGTGTCACGACTGGGATCCATACGTGTGGTAATGGCCCAAATCACATCGTTCCAATCACGGGTATTGATATCGTCATCCACCACAATCACAAACTTGGTGTACATAAACTGGCGTAAGAAACTCCAGACACCGAGCATCACACGCTTAGCATGGCCGGGGTATTGTTTCTTAATACTCACCACAGCCATACGATACGAGCAACCTTCTGGCGGCAAGTAGAAATCAATAATTTCTGGGAATTGCTTTTGCAAAATAGGTACAAACACTTCATTGAGTGCCACACCTAAAATGGCGGGTTCATCCGGTGGACGGCCCGTGTAAGTACTGTGGTAAATCGGATTTTTACGATGGGTAATACGCTCTACAGTAAAGACTGGAAAGCTATCCACTTCGTTGTAATAACCAGTGTGATCCCCGTAAGGACCTTCATCGGCCATTTCACCTGGGTAAATATGCCCTTCTAGAACATACTCTGCCTGCGCAGGTACTTGTAAATCACTGCCAATGGCTTTGACCAACTCAGTACGCGAACCACGTAGCAAACCCGCAAAGGCATACTCAGACAAAGCATCAGGCACGGGCGTCACTGCACCTAAAATGGTCGCAGGGTCAGCACCTAAAGCAACCGCTACAGGGTAGGGGCGGCCAGGGTAGGTTTTGCACCAATCGCGGAAATCTAAAGCACCGCCGCGATGACTGAGCCAACGCATAATAACTTTATTGCGGCCCAACACTTGCTGGCGATAAATACCCAGATTCTGACGTTCTTTATGCGGACCCTTGGTGATGGTTAAACCCCAAGTAATCAACGGGGCAGCATCACCAGGCCAGCAGGTTTGAATTGGCAATGCGTTCAAATCAACATCATCGCCTTCAATAATCACTTCCTGACAAGGTCCATCTCGACGCACTTTAGGTGCCATCGACAGAACCTTTTTATACATCGGCAGCTTGCTCAAAGCGTCCTTAAAGCCTTTAGGGGGCTCAGGCTCTTTTAGCGCTGCCAACAACTTACCAATCTCACGCAACTCAGTCGTGCTTTCTGCACCCATACCCATTGCCACACGCTTAGGTGTACCAAATAAGTTGCCCAGCACGGGTGTTGTAAAACCTACAGGGTTTTCAAATAACAAAGCAGGGCCGCCTTTACGCAAGGTACGGTCACAGATTTCTGTCATTTCTAGAACGGGGGATACAGGGACTTGAATGCGCTTAAGTTCACCGCGCTGCTCAAGGCCGCTGATGAAGTCTCGAAGATCAGTATATTGCATGAGGTTATCCGTAGCAGATCAAGCTCTGGGCTACTTAAGCGCGATAAACGCCAAGCAGCCCATCACTGTTGATACTAAACGAGGGTTATTTGCTGCGCTTCATCGACATGAAAAACTCTTCGTTGGTTTTTGTGTCTTTAAGCTTATCCAGCAAGAACTCGATGGCTGCAGATTCATCCATAGGATGTAACAGTTTGCGCAAAATCCACATGCGCTGCAGCTCGTCTTCGCTGGTGAGCAGCTCTTCACGACGAGTACCCGAACGGTTGATGTTAATCGCAGGGAACACACGTTTTTCAGCAATACGGCGCTCAAGTTGCAGCTCCATATTACCGGTACCTTTAAACTCTTCGTAGATCACTTCATCCATTTTCGAGCCGGTCTCAACTAGAGCGGTAGCGATAATGGTCAGTGAACCACCTTCTTCGATATTACGTGCCGCACCAAAGAAACGCTTTGGCTTTTCGAGGGCATGCGCATCCACACCACCGGTTAATACCTTGCCAGAGCTTGGAATAACAGTGTTATAGGCACGAGCTAAACGCGTAATGGAGTCGAGCAGAATAACCACATCTTTTTTATGCTCAACTAAACGTTTCGCTTTTTCGATGACCATTTCAGCCACTTGTACGTGGCGTGTGGGCGGCTCATCAAAGGTTGAAGCAACCACTTCACCGCGCACGGTACGCTGCATTTCGGTTACTTCTTCAGGACGCTCATCAATCAGCAACACGATAAGATGGCATTCTGGATTATTGCGGGCGATATTGGCGGCAATATTTTGCAGCATAATTGTTTTACCGGCTTTGGGCGGTGCCACAATTAAACCGCGTTGGCCTTTACCAATCGGCGCAGCCAAATCAATCACTCGACCGGTCAAGTCTTCCGTTGAGCCGTTACCGATTTCCATCTTTAAACGCTTGGTCGGGAAGAGTGGGGTCAAGTTTTCAAAAAGAATTTTATTACGGGCATTTTCTGGACGGTCAAAGTTGATTTCGTCCACTTTGAGCAATGCAAAATAACGTTCGCCTTCTTTTGGCGGACGGATTTTACCCATAATGGTATCGCCCGTTCTTAAGTTAAAACGGCGAATTTGGCTCGGTGATACATAAATATCATCTGGGCCAGCAAGGTATGACGAGTCTGCAGAGCGCAGAAAGCCAAAACCATCTTGGAGTATTTCGAGAACACCATCACCAGAAATTTCTTCACCACCACGCGCATGGCGCTTCAGGAGGGAGAAAATAATATCCTGCTTACGTGAACGAGCCATATTGTCTAGGCCCATTTGTTCAGCCATTTCAAGCAGTTCAGCGACGGGTTTTTGTTTTAATTCGGTCAGATTCATAGGGAATGACGATGATTTAATTTAGAAGAAATGAATAAGCGCTTGGCTTGGGAGGCGTACCGCGAGGAGAACAATCGATTGCTTGTTCAGAGCCGCATAAGATATCGGCGACGGCATGCAAACTTGTTGTTGTAACGGATTACGTTACAGGGATTTAATCTATCACTTGCAAAGGCGGGCGTCTAGTGGGCAGATTAAGAAAACACACACTAGACGTCAGTCTCTTTACGCGATTGACGCTGCAATTAGATATTGCTTTCCAAGAAAGCGACTAATTGGGTTTTTGATAATGCGCCAACTTTGGTCGCTTCAACGTTACCGTTTTTAAACAGCATCAGCGTTGGAATACCACGCACACCATATTTTGGTGGCGTTTCTTGGTTTTCATCAATATTCAATTTGCAGATTTTAACTTTGCCTGCAAACTCAGCAGCAACTTCGGCTAAAACCGGCGCAATCATTTTGCAAGGGCCACACCACTCTGCCCAGTAGTCAACCAGCACAGGGCCGTCAGCTTGCAATACATCTTGATCAAAGCTCGAATCGCTAATATTAGTAATGTGATCGCTCATGAAACCTCTCCGTAAAGGTTGATATAAATTAACGTACTAATAATCATAGCCTGACTTAACCTTTAACGAAAGCAGCATTGCGTTACAGTATTTTTCTTTTGTTATTTACTTTACACAGCTGCTAAGTGATTTAAATTGGCGAATGCGCCGTTGCATGGCAGGATAGCAGTATTATTTTTTTGGATTAGCGGCATGCCCAACTCTGCACCCAAGCATTTCCCACTGATTGCAGCTATTGACCTCGGTTCCAACAGCTTTCATATGGTCTTGGCAAAAACCGATCAACGGGAAATACGTATTCTTGAACGCATTGGTGAAAAAGTGCAGCTGGCCGCTGGAATTACGGCTGATCTGCAATTGCAGGATGACGCCATTGAGCGTGGTCTTGACTGCTTGCGTCGCTTTGCCCAGCTGATTCACGGCTTGCCACAAGGTGCTGTAAGAATTGTCGGCACCAGCTCAATACGTGTTGCACACAATCGCCAAGCCTTTATTGAACGTGCTGAAGAAATCTTAGGCCATGACGTTGATGTTATTTCGGGTCGCGAAGAAGCGCGGCTGATTTACCTCGGTGTGTCGCACACATTGGCTGATACACCCGGCAAGCGCTTGGTGGTTGATATCGGTGGCGGTAGCACTGAGTTTATTATTGGTCAGCAGTTTGAATCACAATTGCGCGGCAGCTTGCAAATGGGTTGCGTCAGCTTCACTCAGCGCTTCTTTAAAGATGGAAAAATCACTGCAGCACGCTATGCACAAGCCTATACAGCGGCCCGTCTAGAACTGATGGAGCTGGAGCAAAGCCTGCGTCGAATGGGTTGGCAAGAGACTGTGGGCGCGTCTGGCACTATCCGCTCAGTCGCACAAGCAATTGCCGCCGAAGGCCTCAGTAATGGCGAAATCACCAAAGAAGGCATCACTTGGCTCAAGCACAAACTGCTGGATATTGGCGAAATTGACAATATTGAAATAGCTGGTGTTAAACCTGAGCGCAGTGCTATTTTGCCCGCCGGTTTAGCTATTATCGAAGCCATTTATGATGCACTAGAACTCGATAAAATTGCACCTTGTGATGGAGCGTTGCGTGAAGGTGTGCTCTATGATTTGCTAGGCCGTCATCAACATGAAGATGTGCGGGAGCGCTCGATTCAAGCGCTGATGGAGCGCAGTCATGTTGATATTGAACATGCGCAAAAAGTTGAGTGCAAAGCCCTTGAAGCGCTTGAACAAGTTGCACAAGCCTGGGATCTACAAGAGGACTGGCACAGCGATATGCTCAGTTGGGCAGCACGCGTACATGAAGTGGGCTTGGATATTGCGCACTATCACTTCCATAAGCACGGTGCGTATTTAGTCGAGCATTCTGACTTATCAGGCTTTTCCCGCCAAGATCAACAAATGTTGGCTCTGCTGGTACGTGGCCATCGTCGCAATATTCCTAAAGAGCGTTTTACTGAGTTTGGGCAAGACGGCCAGCAGCTGTTGCGCTTATGTATTTTATTGCGTTTTGCGATTTTACTGCATCATATTCGCGGTACTCAAGCCGTTCCAGAGCTGCAACTCACCGCTAAAGATAACAGTCTGCATATTTGTTTTCCGCAGAACTGGCTGGATAATAATCCATTAACCTTAGCTGACTTCGAGAAAGAAGCGGGCTGGTTACAACGTATTGGTTTTACCCTCGACGCCGAATAATTCCGTCTCTACAGCGACTGGTATTAAATACTGATGCTAGTCGCTTTTCTCATTGTTATTTTGCCAATGACTCACATCAACCACATTATTATTGGGCGTATACGAGCGCGGTTGTGCTTGCGGCTCAACAACAATAGCATCATGGCTATCACTGACACTCCCAGGCATCAGATAGGCTTGCATCTCAATCTTGCCTAAATGGTTGCCAAACATAGCCACAGTGCCATTTAAACGCTCTTGACTGGTGACAGTAAACTCAAAGCCATATTGACGTGCTAAGCGTTTCTGGCCTTGGCCATCGGTCATAATTCGCCAGCCTTTTAACGCTACATTACCATCGAGCAGCTGCACCCCTGCATTTTTACAATGCTGGCGTACAAAAGATAAAGCACGCTCACGAATACCGTGCCCACGCCAAAGCCAGGCAATCACCAACCCGACCAATAACCAAGCAAACAACTCACCCAGTGTAATCATATATATCACTCTGATTATGTCTTTTGAGTCACTGCGCAGTAGGCAATGCAGTGACGGTCTGTGTCTCAATTTAACATGTAGTTTTTTTACCAGCCTGTGGATAACTTTGCGTCTGACAGCTACAATAGCAGATTGCAATTTCAACGTTTTACTTGAGGGATCTCTGTGTCTGTCGAACTTTGGCTACAGTCTGTCGATTTTTTACGCGATGAACTGCCTGCTCAGCATTTCAACACCTGGATCCGTCCATTACAAG
>Ga0265295_1001729_pt1 | contig 37415 bp, 32 predicted proteins | sample Munlansysbiofilm_FD_192503 | JGI IMG/M metagenome (GOLD analysis project Ga0265295, IMG submission 192503) | Leachate microbial communities from a municipal landfill in Southern Ontario, Canada - Methane capture system biofilm | ecosystem: Engineered > Solid waste > Landfill > Unclassified ... | reverse complement strand
CTGGACAATCGCCAGAGGTTTATACAATATGCTCAACGGACAAGGGATGATTGCAACTTACTTCACGACCTTCGCCGCCGGAGCAGTTCTGATTAGTATTCCAATTACACTTCTATTTGTTTGGATGCAAAAATACTATGTCAGCGGTGTCACGGGAGGCGCCGTTAAAGGCTAACATGACCCGTAAAACAACACTTTTTACTTTTTTTATAACGATTACGATGCTTTTAGTATCATGTGGTCAAAGTGCTGTGCCTCAAGATTATGAAATAGATAAAAGTATCACCAATGTTAAAGGTGGGGCTTACTACGAAATATTTGTTCGAACCTTCGCTGATTCTGATGATGATGGGATTGGAGATTTACTCGGTCTTAAGGACAAAATTGATTACCTCGAGGACTTAGGTGTCGGCGGAATTTGGTTAATGCCCATTCATCCTTCACCTAGTTACCACGGCTATGACGTTGAAGATTATCAAGCAATTAATAAAGATTACGGGACACTGGCTGACTTTAGCGCGGTAATTGAAAAGGCACACGAAGCTGATATTGATGTAATTATCGACCTCGTGATTAATCATACTTCAAGTACTCATCCGTGGTTTAAAGAAGGACTTGCTAATTTTAAAGCGGGAAATTTTGATCCCAATGATGACGCAAATAAGGCTAACTGGTATGACTTTTACTGGGACGGCGCTAATGTAAAATATGAAGCGGGATTTGGTGACTGGATGCCTGACCTTAATCTTGATAACCCCCTAGTCAGAGCGGAAATAGTTAATATTTCTAACTTTTGGCTTGATCTCGGGGTTGACGGCTTTAGACTTGATGCTGTTACGTACTATTACACGAATCAAGCACAAAAATCGATTGATTTTCTCACTTGGTTTAAGGGGATTGTCAGGGCCAATAAAGAAGACGCCTATATTGTTGGCGAAGCATGGACGGGTCAAGATACGATTAACCTATATTATCGCGGAATCGATAGTCTCTTTAATTTTCCTAGTGCAAGTTCAGGTGGCTATATCATTGATAATATTACCTCTGAAACTGGTAGTAGTTTTGCTTTTCGTCTTGCGGATACCCATCAAAAAGTATTAGCAATTAATGAGGACGGGCTTGTTGCTAATTTCTTAACCAACCATGATATGGACCGTAGCAGTGGAATGTTTATCACTAATGTTGCTAACCGGCAAAAACTTGCGGCCTCGGTTTACTTATTAACGCCAGGAATTCCCTTCATATATTACGGTGAAGAAATTGGGCTTAAGGGGACTAGAGGTGGAGCGCAAACTGACGCGAACCGCCGCCTACCAATGCAGTGGCAAAAAAACATCGATCCATGGCGGACTGATTTCCCGACAGGGACAAACTATAATATGGCTAATCAAATTCGTGAAGGCGCCTTTGACTTATTAGAAGAACCCTTTAGTCTCACAAATCACTATAAAAAAGTCCTGAGTATCCGTAATGATTATCCGTGGTTAGTCGACGCCAGAGTTACACAAGTCGTGCTCCCAAGTAGTGCCTTAGCCGCGCTTAAACTCACAAGTAAAGACGGGAATGAATCAATCTATGTCGTGCATAACTTTGCGGCGACCGCTGAAACATTTAAGTTATCACGCCTTGATGATCAAAAACTCGTTATTGCCCATGATATTTATACAAATCTAGAACGTAGCAGCATTAATAAAGAAATATTGACGCTCGGAGCGAGCTCCTCCGTGGTCATAGAGAAGAGATAATATGAGAGAAGCTGGAGTTTTAATCGCCGTTAGTAGTTTACCTTCCCGGCACGGAATCGGAGACTTTGGTCTCGAGGCCCGCGAATTTTTAAAGATGAGCAAACGGGCCGGTTTTAAATATTGGCAAATCTTACCACTGAACCCGGTCGGGTTCGGCAACTCACCATATCAACCATATGGTAGTAAACCTTTCGATGAAATTTATATCAGCCTTGATCTTTTACAAAAAGACAAATTAATTACAAAAGTACCTAATTTCCACGAAAATGCCGAAAAAGTTGATTATGAAAAAGTTAGAAACTTTAAACTTAAATATCTTAAACTCGCGTTTGAAAACTATAAGTCGACAAAAAAAACAGGGTTTGCTCGTTTTAAAAACGCAAACAAGTGGGTTTATAATTATGCCGTTTTTGTCACTTTTAAAAAGAATAATTATTTAAACCAATGGCATTATTGGCCAGCCGAATTTAAAAATTGGATTCATGACAAAAAAATGGATTTAACTCCCTATCTATCACAAATTGAATTTGAAATGTGGCTGCAATTTATTGCTTATAAACAATGGCAAGACCTCCATAAATATGCGAATGCACGCGGGATTGAAGTTGTCGGAGATATGCCAATATATGTCGGAATTGATTCAGTGGATGTTTGGGAAAACACTGAGGCCTTCTTGCTTGATGATCAATATTTTCCGACTCATATCGCGGGAGTGCCACCTGATTTTTTCAGTGCGACCGGACAAAGGTGGGGCAACCCACTTTATGATTGGGACTATCTAGCCGCCCATAACTTTGATTTTTGGAAAGAAAGATTAGGCTATAACGCCAAACTCTTTGACATGATAAGAATTGATCATTTCCGGGCCTTTGATACATATTGGAAAATTCCAAGTAGCTGTCCAACGGCGGTTGAAGGCGAATGGGTTGAAGCCCCAGGTTATCAATTATTTGATGCGCTGCTTAAAGATTTCCCCAACCTAAAAATTATTGCCGAAGATCTGGGAGATTTACGGCCTGAAGTACTTGTCTTACGTGACCATTTTGATTTACCAGGGATGGAAATTGTCGCATTTACGTACAATCCGATTAGTATGCAACCACTAACTAATCCGCGGAGAATTATTTATACCGGAACACATGACAATCAAACGATGGTCAGTTGGTTTAATAGTCAAGATTTAGCCTTTAAACGGGCGAGCGAAGATGATTTAAATCGTCGTGGCTTTATCGAATACGATAATATTTTTGATAAGTTTTTAGCCTACACCTTCTTTAGCAGCGCCAATATTGCAATCGTACCAATGCAAGATTTAATCTTGCTCGACGATAGTGCTCGGCTTAATACTCCTGGCACAATTGGCAGTCCAAATTGGGAGTGGAAACTTAAAGATTTAACTAAATATCACCGAAGATTGAAATTTTTATTAAGACTAGTCAAAGTCTCCAAAAGAAAGTAGAAGGTAAAATTATGATTAAATTATTGGCAGTCAGTTTAATTGCGGGACTTGTCTCCTTAGGAAGTATCAATGTTGACACGCTTGGTGCAACACGGACAAACTTTAAAGAGCAAACAGTCTCCCGGACACTCAATGTTTTTGCCGAACCATTTGCGGAAGAAACGATTGTGATTCACTATCATCGTAATGATGGAAATTATGCGAGTTGGGACCTCTGGATTTGGGGTCAAAATCAAGAAGGCGCGGAACTAGATTATACGGGCACTGATGATTATGGTAAATACGTATTTTTACCTATTTCGACCTTTACTGATCAAACTCAAGTTAACTTTATTATCCGTCCAGGCGGATGGAGCGAACAAACCGGGGATATCAATGTGCAATATGCGGATTTTCCATTGCAAAGCGATAATGCTCGTCACCTCTATCTCGTTAATATGGAGGAGAAGGTTTACACTTCACCGGAAGCAGTCCTTGCCGGTCGTATTTTGGCTAGTGAATTTACGTCCGCGAACCGCATTTATGTTGCCACTAATAATGATATGGCCTCATACGATCTTAAACTTGATGGCGTGACCATTGATGCTGGCTTGACTAGCGATGCATATAGCGCTGCGCTATATAAATATGAATTTATCCTTAATGTTCCGGCCGCTCATGAAATCGATATTATGGGCTCTTATTCAATTACGATTAGTTTTACTGATATCACTGATTCTGATGTAAGCGCTCCCGTTTCAATTTCAGGTTTATTTGATGATCCATTATTTGTTGATGAGATAACTTATGATGGTGATGACCTTGGTGTTACTTATACCGCGCAAAGAAGCACATTCAAAGCATGGGCGCCCACAACCTCGGTCCTAAAGCTTCGTTTATATGATAATGGGACACCAACTTTAATTGATGCCTCTAAGGGTAGTGATACTTTTAGTGAACATCAATTTATTAAAGGTAGTAAGGGTGTCTGGACAGTAATTGTTGATGGTGACTTACATGGTAAATACTACACATTCGTCGCCACTAATGCCGCGGGAACCAACGAATTCGTTGATCCATACGCACGAGCTGCCGGCGTTAACGGGCTCCGCGGAATGATTGTAGACTTTGCTAAAACCAATCCTGAGGGTTGGGATGACGTCGATTTTAGTGTTAAAAAACCAACAGAAATTATGCCTTATGAATTACATGTAGCGGATTTAACCGCTGATGAAACTTGGAATGGGCAAGAGGTTAATCGCAAACGTTTCCTTGGCTTAATTGAACCAGGAACGACTTATACCAAAGATAACGTAAGCGTTAAAACTGGGTTTGACCATATTAAAGAATTAGGGGTTAACGCCCTGCAAATTCTTCCATTCTATGATCAAGAAAATAGTGAAGTTGATGTTGATTTTAACTGGGGTTATAACCCACGCAACTATAACGTCCTTGAAGGGGCATATGCTAGTGACCCTTATGATGGTTTAGTGAGAATTAACGAATTCAAACAAGTTGTTAAGGCCTATGCTGAGGAAGATATCCGGATTATTATGGACGTTGTTTATAATCACGTTGCTAATGTTTCCGGCCACTCATTCTCAAAATTAGTCCCAGGATATTATTTCCGTTATACCGAAACTGGCTCACCAAGTAATGCAAGTGGCGTTGGTAATGATACTGCGAGTGAACGCATTATGATGGCCCGCTATATGACCGATTCAACGTACTTCCTTGCTAGTGAATATAAATTAGGCGGATTCCGTTTTGACCTCATGGGTCTTCATACGACTGAATCAATGAATATGTTAAGTCATAAATTAAGAGAAGACTACCGCGAAGACATTATTGTTTTTGGCGAAGCATGGGATATGGATACAACCGCAATGAGCGTCAGAAGCCCACTTGCTAATTACAAAAACATTGATGGTTTATATCATGTTGGCGCCTTTAATGATCAAATTCGTGATGGAGTTAAAGGTAGCGTCTTTAAGGCTAATGAACCGGGATTTGTGCAAACTGGTGCTGATAAAATTAATGTTGAGATGAAAAATCGCATTAGATTTGGCCTTCTTGGCAAGATTTATAATCAAGGCACAAGTGATCCAAGTAAAACAGTTAACTATGTCTCAGTTCACGACAACAACACGCTCTTTGATAAATTGATGCAAGCAGGGGGAGATTTTGCAACCGACCCAGCGCGGATTAAGAATCAAGCGTTACAGGCGCAAAGTTTCGTCCTGACTGCCCAAGGAATAAGTTTCCTTCATGCCGGCAGTGAAATTCTTAGGTCAAAACCACTTCCTGAAGGGGGCTATGACCATAATTCTTATAAGAGTCCTTATTCCGTCAACTCCTTTAAGTGGAACGAAAAGATTACAAATCTCGACGTATTTACAACATATCAAGAGATGATTAAGATTAAGTTAGAAAATCCAGCTTTCCAATTCGCCACACGCGCAGAAGTCGACGCCAACGTCACGGTTGAATTTGGTAGTGATATTGGCTATAGCGATGCCCTGATTAGAATGAAGGTTATCGATGGTGACAACGAGTATGTCGTGATTTTCCTCGGTGCTGCTCCACGGGCAAAAATGGATCTAAGCGGAATGATGGTGATGGTTGATACGAGTGGAACTTTGAAGAAAAACCAACGGTTGGAAGGCGAATTATCCATTCAACCAAATACCACTTTAATTCTTAATGGCAACCCACCAGCTCCTAAAGGTTTAACAACTATAGCGATCGTGGGAATTGTCGCTGGCGGTGTTGCACTCATTGGTGGACTAGTTCCAACTATTTACTTTCTAGTTAGACGCAAAAAAATATAGATATAAGTAAGGGTTTACTTCAATTTATGAGTCTTTCAAGAGAGGACATTATATTGACAGTAAGCGCTTACAGATATATACTATTACTAAGCTTTACAAAACCTATTTAGGAGCCCTAAACAAAAGGAGGAATTATGAACAAATTGTTTAAAGGCATTTTAGCAACAGTTCTCTCAGTTGGTTTTCTTGCGGGTTGCGGTCAAACCGAAACTCACACAGTAACTTTCTTTGAAGACACCGTTGGAAAATTCTATGCTGAAGTCGAGGTCGAACATAACAAGGCAGTCAAAATGCCAGTTGATCCGAGTCGGACAGGTTATGATTTTGACGGATGGTTTACCACTACCGCGCTTACTACAGAATTTGCGCCAGAAACTCTAATCGTTGAAGACATTGACCTTTTCGGTAAATGGACCAAACAATATGTACCAGATGAAAGAACATTCCATATTATTGGTGATCTAGCCAATACTGCTTATGAAAGCTCATGGAGTACTGCTGCAGATGCTTATCAAAATACACATCTAACAGTCTCGCCAACTTCAAACTTATTCTCCATCGAAATTGAAATCGGTTGGATGGGTAAATTTAAAGTTAAAGAACCAGGTGCCGGCTGGGATGAAGGTCAAGAATATGACTTTACAGACATTCCTGAAGCCTTAGTTCCAGAATACGTTCAAGAAGGCGATACCCGTAACGTCCAAGTCAAATCCGCAGGTTTATATAGAGTACAAGTCGAAACTGACTTAGGCGAACTTTATATCGAACGTATCGGTGATGCAGTTGGCGAAGGTGTCAAGCCAGATCCAGAAGAAGGCGCAATCCTTAATTGGGGTATCGTTGGCTCAATGTCTTACTCAAACTGGGCAGGAACTGATATTAAACTTCACTACAATGAAGAAGGTCAATATCACTTCTATAACGGTATTCTCTTAACCGCTGAAGATGGTTTTAAATTCCGTGTTGGTGATGATTGGGCAATTCAAGTTGGTTCCGGCGCTACTGCAGTGCTACCAGCCGATGGTTCAATTCTAAACACCATGGAATTAGTTGGAGATGTCGAACAAATTAAAGAAGGTGAAAACTTTATCGTCGTCGAAACTGGATACTATTCAGTATTCATTAAGACTGTCGAAGAAAAACATGTTGTCACAATCGAAAAAATGGAATTTGTCACCCGCGGTACTGCAACTGCAGGCGGATGGGATGCTGATTCAGGGGCATTAGCTTTTGTTTCGAGTACAGCCGTTGTTGACACAACAACTTCCTTTACCTTAGTCTACTCCTCAGTCTTTTCACTACTCCCTGGCGAACTCAAGGTCAAACTTGGTGGATACGCTGAAGTTGTTGGCTGGGATGTTGCATTCGGTGATGAACTAGGTGCTAACTTTACAGTTACAACCCCTGGTAATTACACAGTAACCTTAACCGTCGTTCACGATTTCGCCACTGATACATTTAGTGCTGGTGTCGCGACCGTCGTCGCTGTTGCTGAATAAGACTAATATTTAAAACACATTCCTAAAATGGTTTAAAGGCCTGCGCAAGCAGGTCTTTTTTCTGCTCGCAAGATTGATAAGCATTTAATCACTTTAGTGATTATGGTAACATTAAAGTAATGAGGTGAAGTTATGGCAAAAATGAATAAATTATTTTTATTAACCCTATTATTTTCCACTGCTTTAGTGTCTTGTGGAGACCCCACAAGTAGCGATAATCTCCCTACTAGTGATAATTCGACGACTAGCGATAGTGCACCTGGTAGTAATGGCGAGGGCGAGATTGTTGGTAATCCAATTGCACCGGGAGAAGTTCCGGCTTTTGTCGATATTTATTTTAATCCCGGTGGCGTAAACTTCACGGACTATCAGCTGTGGCTTTGGGATGATGGCGGCACCGATGGTGCGGCCTTTAACTGGGACAATATCGAAGGTGATTGGGCGATGTATCGCGTCAACTTAGCAAAATTTTCGGCGGTCCACGGACTAGGGATTATCATCAGGGGTTTTAACTCCTGGGGTTTTCAAACCGGGGACGGCTTTATTCGTTTTAGTGAATTTGGTGAAGTTGATGGTGTCGTCAGTGTTTATACAATTATTGGCGACGGTAACGTGCTGGAATACTACGCACGTTCGAGCGATGCCTTAGGCGACCGTATTATTAGCGCGGATTTTGTAAATTTTAACAGTATTAAAGTAATTTCGACCGCACAACCAACCGCTTATTCGCTTTATATCGATGATGTTGAAAGTCAAACTTTTGCCCCAACAAGCGCGGAACAAGTTTTAACTTTAAGTGCACGCGCAGCCTTAACGAGCCGCTACGAAATAAGAACGACTTATGCAAGTCACAGTAAAACTAAAATTAAACTTGTCTCCCCAAGAGCAATTTATAAATCACAAGAATTTAGTGATACCTATACGTATTTAGGCGATGATTTGGGTGCCAATTATACGCCACAGGCGACAACTTTTAAAGTGTGGGCGCCGACATCCTCAGCAATGCGTCTAAATTTATATGATTATGGCTCACCTTCAACTTTAACGGGGGATATCTTAAACGACGTTCCAACTCGCCGCTTTGACATGGTTTTGGGCCAAAAGGGTGTATGGAGTATTACCGTTGAAGGTGATTTGAACCTAAAATTTTATACTTACCGCGTGACTAACTCCAATGGTGTTAATGAAATCGTCGACCCATATGCGAAAAGTAGTGGCGTGAACGGACTACGTGGACAAATCATCGATTTTTCTCGTTACGAAAGTTCTAGTTTTGATCAAAGTATTAATAACCTTACACCGATTGCGGGTCCAACCGACTTAGTTGTTTATGAAATGCAAGTTAGCGATTTAACGTGGGATCAGACCTGGACGGGTACAGAAGCTAATCGCGGCAAATACTTAGGGCTCATTGAAGAGGGAACAACATACACAAGTGGCAGCGCGACGGTGACAACGGGCTTTGATCACATAAAAGAACTAGGCGTTAATGCCGTGCAAATTATGCCGTTTTATGACCAAAGCAACTATGAAATTGATCGTAAAGAACTGCTAGTTGATGAAGCGGGTAATCCGATTTTAGATGATAATAACAAACAACAATTTAGCAATATCATTCCTAGTCATAACTGGGGATATAATCCACTTAACTTTAATGCCTTAGAAGGGGTTTATGCCTCCAGCCCCTATCGCGGTGAAGTTAAGGTGCAAGAGTTTAAGCAAGTTGTCGAAACATACGCTAACAATGACATCCGGATTATTATGGATGTTGTTTATAATCACGTCGCTAGTGCTAGTGCCTCCAATTTTAATAAATTAGTTCCGGGCTATTACTTCCGTTATAACCAAGACTGGAGTTTAAATAATGACTCTGGGGTTGGTAACGTTTTTGCCAGTGAAAATCCAATGGCGAGTAAATTTATTATTGAGTCTGTTTTATTCTGGGCGCGCGAATATAACATTAAAGGCTTTCGTTTCGATTTAATGGAACTCATTAGTGATGAGACACTTATCGCGTTAGATAAAGCGCTCAATGATGAAGGCTTTGATGATGTCGTGATATGGGGTGAACCATGGCACATCGCCGGTTATTCCGGTGGCTACAAAACTAATCGTGGTTCATTAAAGAATACAAGAGTCGCCGCTTTTAATGATCAAGGTCGTAATGCACTCAAAGGTGAAAACGGCATCAGACAAAATAGCCAATGGGCTTGGATTAATAAAGGAACCGCGGATAACTTCGAACAACCTTACCTCAACAAAGTAAAAGGGTTGCTCGCAGGCATTCATGGAAGTTATTACGATGATAATGGTAATTTTGATTCTAAATTAAATAATAATCCTAATAAAGCCGTCAACTATGCGGGGAGCCATGATAATTTCTCTTTGTTTGATCAAATGCTCTTTAGCTCTTTTGATAGTGAAGAAACAGCGATGCGCGCGGCAACGACAGCAAATGCCGTTATCTTAACTAGCCAAGGGATTCCCTTCTTCCAAGGAGGCGACGAAATTGGTCGCAGTAAACCTTTTGATGAAACTAGTCCGGCGGGGGCGGCGTTTATCGCAACGCACTTTAATGAGAGTGCCGAATTAAACGGACAATTCTATAGTGGAAACTCATATAACATCGGTTATGAGACCAACAGTTATAAATGGGATGACAAAATCAGGTGGTTTGATTATTTTGAAGCTTATAAAAATTTAATTAATCTTCGTCTCAGCGCAGAAGGTGCGTTCTTACGTCTAGGTAGTGCAAATGTAATTGCAAGCAACTTTCAATACTGGCAAAATACCGTGCCTGAATTATCATGGTCGGTGATTGCTAGTGAAAACAAGTTTGCCGCTACGAACGGATATCTAAGTCCGGGCACCGTTTATAGTTTCTATGCTGCGCGGATTGATGATGACGGGACAAAGACTCAAACCTTTGCTTGGTCTACCGCTGGAGTCCAAGTGCGCGTAATTTTTGATAGTGAGGGAGAACTTACTGGTCAAATCTTGACAAACCAAGTAAAACTCGGACGTTTCCGCGTTATTCTCGTGGAACGCCTCTAATGAAAAAAACAAAACGTTTACACGATAATATTGTTGAAGCACCTTTTCCCCGCAGATTAGGAGCATTAGCCATTGATTTATTTGTCACGCTCGTAATTGCCTTACTTGCTTATATGTCAGTTGATGCCGTCTTTCATCAAACTACTTATGGCCGTGAGCTAGATACAAGAATTTTTAGTCTTAAACAAGCCTCAACGCTCTATATTGCAGATACGAGTAACGAAATCACTTTTGTCCTCGAAGGTAATATAAACGACCCCGCAAACACATCACATTATTTAGCACGGATTGAATATTTTTATACAAATGCTAAAGATCCGCTCGATAATAGTGCTTTATTTTCCTATGAGCAATCAAGTTTTTATGAAGAGGCTATTCCCTTTGATTTTTATATCATGGTTCTTAATAAAGATAAAAATGATACTGTCTTTAATTTTGTCGTGGAAGATGACGTCACAACATTTAGTTTCAAACCACTAATCAGTGCGGAACAACGGCAAATTGAATGGGTCAACATTTATAATCAGGCACTCAAAAACTTTGAGGGTTCGAGCAAATATCAAGAAGCCCGTAAACCTTTGGCCACGCTGTTTTTTGTTGGGGGCGGAGCCTCAATTGCTCTTGGAGCCATTCCTACAATGCTATTGATGCCGTTACTACTAGGTCACGGGCAAACAATTGGCAAATTTATGACCGGCCTTGCGGTCGTTGATAAACACGGATACCGTCTAAGAGGTGGCAGATTGTTTGTTAGATATCTTATTTTAGGGTTTTTTGAGCTCGGAGCATCGCTGCAACTTTATGCGATGCCGCTATTTGTTTCTAGTGCCGCAATTACCGTGACTAACTCTAGTCGGGCAATTCATGATTTAATCGCCGGAACCTATGTAATTGATGCGCGACTCTCAAAAGTGTTTGATAGTAGTGATGACGAGAACAAATACTTCAATAATGGGATTGAGGCCGCAGATAAAACCAAAATTATTTTTTTCCAAATGCCAGCAAAGAATGCAGCAAGAACAGTAAAATAAGTCGCGAGATTATGTTATAATATTGATGAAAATTAAATAGAAATAAAAGGAGATTATTTATGGGAACACCACACATTAATGCAAAAGAAGGGGCATTTGCTAAAACAGTCTTGATGCCAGGAGATCCAAAACGGGCCGAATGGATTGCAAAGAACTTTTTAGTTGATGCCGAACTAGTAACGGATGTTAGAGGAATATTAGGATATACAGGCTTTACAAAAGACGGAAAAAGAATTTCGGTGATGGCGAGTGGAATGGGAATTCCAAGTGTTGGAATTTACTCACACGAACTATATACTGCCTATGGTGTGGAAACGATTATTCGTGTTGGCACCTGCGGAACTTATCAACCAGCTATTAAATTATTTGATGTTTTAGTTTGTAGTGGTGCCTGTACCGATTCAAATTGGGCTGCTCAATTTGGTCTAAACGGAACATACTCAGCGATTGCTGACTTTGAACTTACCGACAAAGCCTACCACGCGCTTAAAAAACATGGTTTACCAACTCACGTTGGCAACATTTTCTCCGCTGATGTTTTCTATGATGAAGATAAAGACATGTGGAAAAAATGGGCTAAACTTGGTGTTATGGGTGTTGAAATGGAAAGCTATGGTCTTTATACAACCGCTGCACGTTTAGGCAAGAAAGCCTTATGCTTACTTTCGGTGACCGATAGTTTCATTGACGGGTCAAAAAAGGCGACAGTCGAAGAACGACAAAATGGTCTTGTTAACATGATTAACATCGCCCTTGAAATAGCCGAATAAGGAGTTTGTTACAAATGCCATTTCTGTTAATCAACATTTATCAAAAGTTGCTCATCGCTGCACTTGCGCTTATTGTCGCGCTAGCTATTTTGATTTTGATTTGGAAATTAATTGCGCGCTATCAACTCAAACATAATTTACCAAACGCATATTTCCGCGTGATAAATAAGGTTGCGCTCTATAAAGATTTCTACCTTATCAATATTTTGAAACTAAAAATTGATAGCAATCAATATATAACATATGACCATATCTTATTTGGAAATAAGTATATTTACGCAATCAGTGATACTTACTATAATGGCGAACTTCGTGGTGATATTAATCAACCAAAACTAACTTTAATCGAAAGCAAGAATCGCAAGGGTCGTGAGATTGATAACCCACTTTATACAAATCGCTATCGGCTAGAAAAACTTGCACTTGCGACGGGAATTGAGTTAGAAATGCTGATTAATGTTGTCGTTGTTAATGATGAATGTGATTTAACAAAAATCAATAATAATGATTTCACCTATATCATCAATCGTTGTGACTTTTATCGACTAATTGATGCGATTGAATCTCGTGAAGTTAGGCTCTTGAATCCAGAACAACTCAACGAAATCGTTCAAGATATCGATCGGCTTAATCAACGAAAGAAAAGTAAGATTTAATGAATATAAATAATCTTAAACAATTTTTTAAAGAGGTAAAAGAGACATTATCCGCTACAAAAGACCACTATTTATCTCTTGCAGCGCTTTTAACTGTTTTTGTTATACTACTAACTTTTACTGCTGACTATCTAATTTCTGGAGTTATTATTGTTTTACTATACGCAGCCGTTGCCCCATTTTTACTCGCACTTGCTGCTTACTTTATGGCGCCAACCAAGCTGCCACTTGAGCAAAAACAAAAATATTTCTTTCGGCTTGTAAAACAGTTTTACCGCCTCGATTCGATGCGAATTATGATTCCGCTGCGAACTTTCTTTTTCGCAATTTTATTTAGTTTGTTAACTTATTATCTCGTGCTTGTGGGCGCGCTCAGTGTCTTATCTTCACTTGATCCCGCGGCTAGTGCGGTCATCACCCAGTTTTCTACACTTATTCAAAACGGGGCAAATTTAGAACAAGTTGGAACTTTCTTTAATCAAAATCAAGCCTTACTTGGACCATACCTATTTGCGTCCGAGTTGGTGATGATATTTGCTTTCATCCTTAGTTCCTCATATATGATTGTTAAACGCTTTTTCTTTGTCTTCCTCCACATCAACCTTTTTAATAAATCAAAACTAAAAGTTGATATGATCAAAACGAAATACTTTAATGGTGCGTTTAAGCGTGGCAAAATGCGCAGGTTTTATCTCCCAAGTGTTGCACCAGTCTTTTTAATTGCCAGTACAGTATATATAGGGGCGGCGATTGGCATGTTCCTCCTGCTAGGTGATGTATTTAATCCGGTCTTAATCTTTACCGCTGCAGCGGGGCTTTATGTCATTACGCTCGCCTTTTTCATTCGGTATCTACTCAGCGTTAACATAGTCTTATTTGGCTTATTCATGGAGCAAAATGCTGTTGCCATTTATCAGGAGTCAATTAACGATATTGATTTTAGTGTCACGAATCCTAATATGAGTAACGAAGATAAAGAACGCTTATTAGAAGTTAAACGCTTACTCGAACTACAGAAAACATTGTTTTATGAGAATTTAAAAAACCCGACGAGCGATGAGCCTCCGAATGAAGACAAAGCAAATTAATATGTAAAAAAGCTAGGCCGTGCCTAGTTTTTTTGATTAAAAAAAGGTTATCAGCAGATAACCTTAATGAATCCAGGAGTAATCATAATAGTCAGTTGACGCTCCATCAGGAGAAGAAGCGATGTTTATTCTTAGCAAGTAACGTTTTCCTCTTGTAAGACGGCGGTTAAGCGTTAGCGAACGGGCGGTAACTGTTTCTTGGTTGGCTTTGGTGATTTCTGAAATTGGTGTATTAACCGTTTGGTAATCATATTCCTCAAATAATTGAATTGAGTTTAAAGTATAACGATTGGTCCCAAATGTTTTGACGTCATCATAAATAGCAAATTCAATTTTATCAACGAAGTTAGGCTCTTCCACAGGCTCTGAAGATGATGGCTCACTAACTACTGGTGGTTCTTCACTAATTAATGGCTCTTCACTAGTTAATGGTTCTTCACTAGAGGTTTCTGCATTCATTGACTTCATATTTAGTGGTTCAGCTATCTTGATCACATTAACAGTGTTGATAAGCGAATATTGAACTTCTTGAAGATAATCAAGGGGGTAGGTGTAGAACAGTTCGTTTTTAATTTTCACGCCTAAGCCATCGATTAATTCATATTCAATGCTTCGTACTCTATTGTCGCTTACTTGTAAGTTGAAGCGACTAATTGTATAAGTGTCATCAAGAGCAAAGAATTCATTTATTATTTTTGGGTAAGCCTCTTCATTTAATAAATACCAGCCATTAAGACTATGATTGTAGGAGAAGTCCTCGGGCGCAAGACTATTAATGTTAAAAACATGATAATACTCAAAAATATCACTAATAGTTGGAATGTTTTCAATGACATCAGTTTGGTTATACCGCCCTAAATATGAGTTCCCGAGATACGTACTATTAGATACAAGTTTATCTTTATAGTAAACATCATAACTATTGTCGACTTTATCAAAATAGTAAGAACTATGCTCGGTTGTAAATAATAACTGTTTGGTCTTGGTCTTAAAAGACATATCTAAAGGTGAAATTGTTGCGATTGTAAAGTAGCTGCCGAGGACATCGTTTTTTTGTGACGCCTGAACCATATAATTAACAAAATGGGCCTCACTTAGGGCTGTATCGATATTCTCGTTGTCACGAGGTCCCTCGCTGAGGGTTGGAATCTCCCCACAACTCACTAGGATTGTGAGGAGCGGGATAATTGCTATAAGTTTATTTTTCACTGTTTTCATCATTTATATTGTATCATAGTTTAATTACATGTGAATAAATTTGAGTGAGCTTAAAAGCAAATTGTTTCCGCCAAAAATCTTAGTGTTTTGTAAGTTTTGTAGTCTAATTTTAGCATCTTCATTTTTAATATTTAGTTCTGAAATCTCAACAAAAATTATAAAGTTAAAATGCTAATACGCAATAAAGACGGATAAAACACAAATGTTATTGAGCAAAAAAGACATTGTGGTCCCATAATTTATCAGGTATTACATCAATTTTTCTACTTAAAAAGTAGATAATTAATGGAGAACTTGGTACAAAAAAACTCTCATATCATGAGAGTTATTAAGCCGATGGAGCAGGTGACGGGAATCGAACCCGCATATCTACCTTGGCAAGGTAGTGTTCTACCACTGAACTACACCTGCAGTTGCATGAATAAATATAACAAACAAATCAAAATAATGCAATATTATTTACGCAAGTTTGTGAAAATTGTTCTAATTTTATGATATATTATTATGCGAGGTGATTATATGAGTTACGAACAACTAGCGGACCTAATTTTTCCAGAAATTACGACCACCATTTCTGATTTAGAAATACGTTTTCCCCAAAGAAACTTAAACGATGGCGCTGAAGTATTACGCTTCGCTCCGTCACCAACGGGCTTTCTCCATACTGGCTCACTTTTTACGGCCTTCCTTGGTCAAAAAGTTGCCCGACAAACGGGAGGAGTTTTCTTTGTTAGACTTGAAGACACCGATCAAAAACGTGAAATTAGTGGAACTGGCGTTGAGTTATTATCCCAACTAGCAAAGTTTGGTGTTTTTCCTCATGAAGGATATCTAGGTGACCACGAATCTGGTAACTATGGACCTTATGCCCAAAGTAAACGGGCCGATATATATAAAACCGTCATCAAACAAATGATCAAAGATAATAATGCTTATCCTTGTTTTTGTAGTACTGACAAACTCCAACAAATGCGCGCGGTCCAAGAGGCTAATAAAGAAGTAACAGGCTATTACGGCCATTACGCAACTTGTAGCCACCTAAGCGCTGCTGAAATGATCGAGAAGATTAATAATGGTGAACCTTATGTCATTCGCTTTAGAAGTCACGGCAATCATAACAAGATGGTCAAAGTTGTTGACTTAGTTCGCGGCGAACTCGAACTTAGTGAAAACGACCAACACATTGTCATTCTAAAGAGTGATGGTCTGCCTACTTATCATTTCGCCCACGTCGTCGACGATCACTTTATGCACACAACAATTGTAAGCCGCGGTGAAGAATGGATTAGTAGTCTCCCCCTTCACGTGCAAATGTTTGCCGCGCTTAATTGGGTCAGCCCAAAATATGCTCATTTACCAGTTATTAACAAACTAGAAAATGGTAACAAGCGTAAATTAAGCAAAAGAAAAGATCCCGAAGCTGCCGTCAGCTATTTCCTTGATTTGGGTTATGCACCTGAAGCGGTATTAACTTACTTACTCAGTATTGCTAACTCTAATTTTGAAGAATGGTGGACAACTAATAAGTCTTCAAGTCTTGATGACTTCGACTTTAGCTTTGCTAAAATGTCGCTTGATGGCGCACTGTTTGATCTTGAAAAGGTTAATTTCTTTGCCCGTGAATTCTTTGCAACCTTAACAGCAACGCAAATGGCAGAACGTGTTGTTGATTTCCTTGAACTTAGCGACAAGAATCAACCTGTTCTTAAACTTATTAAAGCTGACATACCTAAATTTATCGAAATTATGAATATTGAACGAGAAAAGGAAAATCCACGCAAGGACTATATGTATCTAGAACAAGTATGGCCGTCAATTTCCTTCTTTTATGAATCTTACTATCTGGAGCTGTTTAAGCAAAACCTCAATGACACATTTAATGAGTCGATTGATAGAGTTACCCTTAGCAATGTCCTTAATGATTTAAAAACATTAATGGTCTATGCCGCCACCAATGAAGAATGGTTTGAAAGTATTAAAGTCATTGCCAGTAAGAATGACTTTGCACTCTCAAAGAAAGAAATCAAACAAAACCCTGATAAATTTAAGGGGACCGTTGCTGATGTTGCGGAAATTCTTCGTATTAGTTTAACTGGTTCAAAGAAGAGCCCTAACCTTCATGACGTAATTAAAATCCTTAAAAAGGCAGAAGTTGATCAACGAATTAACTTTATTATTGCAAACTTCATCCGCTAGCGTATTATTATACTAGCTGGTCCGTTGGAGAAGCGGTTAACTCATATCCCTCTCAAGGATACATTCGTGGGTTCGAATCCCATACGGACTACCAAAACTAAACAAATTAGCTTATTCATCGATCATGGATAAGCTTTTTTTTTGAATGTTAATGTAAAAGAATACTAATTCATCCGAAGTTTTACTAAAAGTCTAAATATCCAGCCTAAAAGCAAAAATATAGTGCAAAAATGGGTTAATTCTTGAATTGTCTACTTCTTAATGCGTATAATATAATTATTGAAGGGAGATTTATTTATGCTTATTAAAAAGATTACATCTGTTTTAACATCAGTATTTGTGATGTTAACAATTCTATTTTTCATCCTCACTCACATTTTAGTTGGGGAAGGATTAATTTTACCTGCTGCTGGTCTATTGATTGCGGGCTCACTTAGTTATCTAATAACGCCAGTTATGGATGTTGGCTATCTTGTCGTCGCGGCAATTTTACTTGTTAGTGTGATTGTTGCAATCGTCTGGTTAGTAAAACTTATTAGAGTTAAAGCTAAATTTCTAGAGTTCTTCCAACCATTTATTTTCTTATTTTCGATTGTTCTCACATTAGTTGTTGTGGGTAAACGCGATGCACTCCAAACCTTGTATGCGGCTGAAGCTACAAGATTAACTGTCTTCTATCTTGTGGGTGCAAGTTTATTTATCATGGCTTATGGTTTACACTTGATGGTTTTTGGCCTCGTTAGAGTTAATGGATTAAGCGTAGATGCTAATGCAGAAGCCAAAGAGCTCAATACATTGAGCGAAGAAGAAATTCGCGAGATTGTCAAAGATGAACTGAGCCATATTCAACCGGTAATTGTCAAAGAAACGGTGATTAAGGAAGAAGTGGTTCCAGCCGAAGAAGTCGTTGAAGAAACCGAAGAAGCTGAAGAAGCTGAAGAAGTCGAGGAGGTTGCAGAAGAACTTGTTGAAGAAGAGGTTGCACCAATTGAAGAAGTTGTTGAACAACCAGTGCTCGTTGCAACCGAGGGCGAGGAAGTCGAAAAAGTTGACTTCGAGCGTTTAACCTTTGAAGAAAGAATCGCCAGTTTTGATGAAGATTCATTAGAAAAATATGTTGAATTAAAAGAATATATGTTGTCATATGGTGTTAAATCTCGGATATCAAGTTCAGGTGATTCATTCAGAGCAAACCGGAAGATGTTCTTCAAAATCACCAACTCAGGAAATTCAGGCTTTAAAGTATATTTCAAACTTGATCTTGCCAGTTATGCAAACACAACCTTCCCACTTAAGGATGCAAGTGGTATTAAAATGTATGAGGAGGTTCCAGCCTTCATGTATATGAAGAGCGATCTCTCCCTCAAACGTTGTAAAGAACTCGTTGATGATGTGATGTTTGCTAACGGTTTTGTCAGAAAAGATTAAAAGTTAATTATCAAAATTAGGCCCATGTTATTGGGCCTTTTCTTTTTGAGCGGGCGCCAGTAATTGTAATCATATTTACATTTTTGCTTAAAATTGTTATGATTACCTAGTCATCTAGACAAAAAGGGAGTGTGGTTGGCATTTATGCCTGACGAGCCTATAACGCGTATTATATTAGTAATTATCTTAATATTACTTGGCGCCTTTTTTGGCTCGAGTGAAACGGCTTTTACCAACGCTGATCGCATTCGACTTAAAGTCAAAGCAGATAATAATAATAGAAGTGCCAAGTTAGCACTTTGGATAACAAGAAATATTGACAATACGATTGTCACTCTTTTAGTTTTAAATGCTCTTTTACAAACGATTATGTCGACGCTTGCAACTATTTATTTTGTTAGTCTCCTCGGTGAGAGCGGCTCTTTTGTCGCCACGATTGCTGTGGCAGCAGTTATTTTTATTCTCTGTGATTCAATTCCTAAAACAATCGCGCACGCAATCCCGGAAACGATGGCAATGATTAATGCTTACTTTGCCTCTGTTCTTGTCGTGCTCTTATATCCGATTACGATTATTTTCTATGGCTTCTATTTGTTGCTTAAGAAAGTGTTTAGATTCAAAGAAGACACACAAATAACCGAACAAGACTTTTCTAATGTGATTGAATCGGCAGAAGAAAAAGGTCAAATCGATGCTGATGCGAGTGATATCATTCTCTCCTCACTTGAATTTGGTGACACGATTGTGAGAGATGTGCTTACACAGCGGCAAAACATTATCGCCCTCGATATTAATCAATTAACAACGAAGAAGCTTAATGAATTTTTGTTAAAGTCAGCCTATTCGCGTATTCCTATATATAAAGGCACAATTGATAACATCATTGGTGTCATTGTGGTCAGGGAGTATATTAAAGCTTACGTAAAAAATCAAAAATTGAATATAAAACGGGTTTTAAATAAACCATATTTTGTTAGTTCGAAGGCCAACCTCGACGAGATTATCGAAGGTTTTAGAGTTAATACGACGCATGTTGCTTTCGTAAGAGATAACAAAAACACCTTACTCGGGATGGTGACAATGGAAGACGTCTTAGAAGAGTTAGTCGGACAAATTGCGGAGCCTATTAGCCGTCTTAAGAAAGTTGAGGGCTCGTTATGAATCCCGCACTAACAATAACCGGCTTGGTGCTTTTACTTGCGCTTTCATTCTTTTTTAGTGGCGTGGAAAACGTTTATTTGACCGTTAATAAACTCCGCCTTGAAAAAGATATCAAGGCTGGAAAGCCTATGAGTAAGCATGTTTACAAGATGGCAACAAACTTTAACAATACAATTTCGACACTACTATTAGGTAATGCGCTTGTTAACCCGGCAATTGTTACGCTTGGAACAATATTTGCGCTAGACCTTGCCAAGGATTCTGGTTGGAGTGAAACTCAAATAACGACCATTAGTGTGGTTGTAATCTTTCTTGTTGTCTTAGTTTTTTGTGAAATCATTCCAAAAACAATTAGCTTAAAGTTTAACTATCGCTTAAGTTATTTCTATATTTACTTGATGCTCTTTTTCAAATACTTATTTTTGCCAATAAATTTTTTAATGGATAAGTTTTTAAAACTTATGATGAAATTCTTTAGCCTTCTGGCCCGTCCTAAGAGTGAGATTCAAAGTCGTCAACAATATAGCGAAGATGAATTAACGGAGATGGTTAACGAGATTGAAGAAAGTGGCGCAATCGATGAAAAGACAAGTGAATTATTGAAATCGGCGATTGATTTTACTGACACCGAGGCTTATGAAGTAATGACACCACGCGTTGATGTCTTTGCCTACGATATTGATGATGATATTACAGAGTTAATGAAAGAAAGCGATATTTTCAAATATTCGAGAGTTCCGGTTTACGAAGATACGATTGATAATATTATCGGAATATTGCCCACTAAATTATTATTACGCTTAATTTTGAGCAAGCAGAAAGTTAAAGTTAAAGAGTTGATGCAACCAGCGCTATTTGTCCATCACACCAAACAAATCTCAACCCTCTTAAAAGAGTTTAAGGCAACTAAAAACCATATTGCAGTTGTAATTGATGAGTATGGTGGGACTGAAGGTATCATTACGATGGAAGATATTATTGAAGAAATTATTGGAGAAATCTGGGATGAGAGCGATGACATCAATGAACCATATGTCGAATTAGCACTCGGACACTTTATCGTTGATGGGGGCTTAAATCTTGATGACTTTTTTGAACTGTTAGATATTGATGAAGATGATGAAACTGATTATGACACAGTCGGTGGTTGGTGTTTAGATAAACTTGACCGTTTTGCGCGCATCGGTGACACATTCGAATATCAAGGGTATCAAATCCTTATCACTAAAGTTGATGAGTTTACCGTTGAAAAAATTGAAGTCAAAAAACTTATAGTTGAACAATAAAAAATACCAATCAACACGATTGGTATTTTACATTAAGCTCAGTTTGGCAGCGTATTTTTCGTAAACTTCGACGGCACATTTTTTGATAGTTTGTTTCTCACTATCAATAATGAAATCGCAATTATTCATTGTTTCATCATTAAACTTGCTGTCATCGGTTGCAATACGCTTGATTGCATCCTCAATTTTATCGCCACGCTTGATCATTCTAATTCTTCGTGTTTCCTTAGTCGCATTCATGAAGAAAGCGATAATCCGCGTGTCTTTTAATTTGAGAAAACTCTTTAGCCCGTTAGGGTCGACGATCAATACCTTATTATCTTCAACTTCCTTCCGGCTTGTTCCATAAAAATTATCATTGTATTCAGTTGTTTCCACAAAGAAGTTGTGTTTTTTGAGACTGATAAATTCTTCACGGCTGACAAAATAATAATCAACGCCATCAATTTCGTTTTCGCGCATTGGCCGGGTTGTATGAGTAATGACTTTACGCATTTGAAAAGTTTTAGCCAACACTTTGGCTACTTCTGTTTTTCCACTGGCACTAGCTCCGACAAGTATTATCATGTTTTGTAACTCCGATTTCCTAATTATATCGTAGATCAATTGTAATATCACTAGCAAATATGTAATGTTTAATTTTTTCCTTTGCTCTCCTATTTATAAGAGTATGAAATACATAAAATTAATCAATTTTGTCATTATTCCGCCCTTACTTTTAAACTTTTCGCTAAATATCCAAGAGCCAGATCGATTAAGGCTTGCCGATTTTAATCTTGCACCAATCAATTATAAAGTCGACAACTCGCTAAATTTTGTTTTTTTGACAACACAAGCCGCCAAGCTAAGCGCCAGTGCACGGCTATTATTAACGAACCGGACGTTTCTCAATCGCGAACTTGATAGAAAACAGTTTTCGGTTATGTCGGGCAAAAATTATCTCGCTAATTTTTACGTTCCAGCGAATTATCTAAGCAGTGGTAGTAACTTGTTCACATTAGAATATACCTTCTTAACATATACGAAAACAATTCAGTTTCGTTTAGGTGCCCATAGTGGGGACACCTTGCTGCTCCCCGCCCCCTGCTTGTTACGAGACATGTATTTAGGGGTTACGTATAAAGACAACGCTTTGACCTATCAACATTATATGTTTAATTATTCGACGTTATTTAAAGAACAAATGCTTATTCATGATTTATTACTAGATCCTGGTTTATTTACATCACCCTTTGCGCCGAGTTCACTCGCTAGTGCCGATGATGTAAAACTTGTTTTTGTTAATAAGCGATTACTATTTCCTCGCCTTGCTAAAACTAATGATGGTCAACCATTTTTATCACTAAAACTGGATTATATAGACGACAATATTATATTTAAATTAGCTGGACCAATTTACGTTGATGATGAAACCCATATTATCTCACCAAACAAAGAAGTTGGTTTTAGGCTGACTGAGCATATATATTTGCCTAAAAACAAGATAACGGATTTAGAATATGGCCACTATGAACTAAGAATTAGTGGGTTTACAAATTTGAAATTTGAAGTGATATATACTTTTAATCTTTCATTTTTAAAACAATATTTGGCGGATGATGGTCAATACCAAATTAATTATGGGTGGAATTAATGAAATTCTTTTTTATTGGTCCTTTAATTTTTATTGCATCACTATGTGTTTTTACTTTCTCGTATAACTTAAACCATGTTCGTCATGTTTTTCTTTCATTAAGTAAATCGACATTTATTAGTGCAATTTATGTTGAAGAGGAGTCATTTACGCCGCGATTTAATTATCAAAAGACCAACTTAGTGGTCGATGATTTTTTCAAATACAACATGGCAATTAATCAGAATTATCGCTACTCAATCGTCTTTATTGATTTAGACACAAATAACGAAGTTTTTGATCATAGCGCCAATCAAATACAGATTAATCTTACCGCCAATTTATTGCTAAATTACCAATACGATGAAACACTAATTGTTAGCCTTGAGGCCAATCATGCATGATGCGGTCCGCTTATTACAAGCGAGTCCAATAGGATCTTTATTAAATGATAAATATATTACTGACGTGACATATAACGGTGAAGAAATATATTATATGTCCTCGCTGGTTGGGCGCCAATTCCATCAACTATATTCTAAAAATGATGCTTTAAATTTAATTAGACAAATCGCTAACCTTACCAATCAGTTATTTACCTTTCAAAATCCTGTCCTTGATGTTGTCTTTGCTCACTATCGTTTAAGTGCGGTTCATCCACTTATTGGTCGCGACAAAGAAGATGCTGCGGTGTCCTTTGCCCTTAGAATCGCAAATTTAAACAAAAACCTACTTGTTGAAAGTGGCACGATTACGAATGAACTCGAATTAGTTTTAAGAAAAGTCATGGCTGCAAAAAGATCAATCGTGCTCTCCGGACAGACGGGAGTCGGAAAGACAGAGTTACAAAGATACCTAATTGGACTATTAGAGGAGCATGAGCGACTTTTAGTCATTGACCAGGGGATTGAACTAGCACTCACTAAAACACACCACCCGCACCTTGATTTGACGCTCTGGCGTTATGAAAATAGAAGTGGCGATAGCTCCCTTGCTAGTCTCATTAAAACCTCACTTAGATTTAATCCTGACTATATTGTTGTAGCCGAAGCACGGGGCGAAGAAATAATTGATATATATAACGCCACCCTCAGCGGTCATCCGAGCATATTTACAATGCATAGCCAAAATGAAGAAGTTGTGTTTGATCGAATGTTGGCGATGACTAATTATGAGCTCCCAGTAACTAGACAAGATTTAACGCGAGCATTTCCTTATATTATTCACTTGAGCAAACGTAAAGAAGGAGACAAAATCATGCGAACAATTAAGTGCATTGTGTCTTATGAAAACAATCAGGACAAGGGAGTTTATTTGTATTATGAAAAAGTCTAAATTTGATGCTTCGGCACTGTTACTTGTGTTATTGATTGCTCTCCTGGGGTTAGCAATTAGCTTTTTATGCTTTTCAACGATGCTGTTTCATCAAATTAATCTGGGTCTATTCACCGTATTTGGTATTTACTGTGCTTTACAAAACAAAAAAATTGCTAACAATGAAAACAAAAAGGTAATGATGCTCAATTTTATTGATCAATTCATTATTAGTCTTAGTATTCACAAAACGTTATTGGCTAGTGTGAAAAGTGTTGAAGAACTATCTGAAATCGCGATTAAAAGGGAATTGGCAAGTTTTTCTGATGGGGAACCATGGGAGAAAATCGATTACCTTTCGCAGTACTTTAATCACAACATTTATGAAGCGTTTCTTGACATCATCAAAACTTATCTCGAACAGGGTGGCGAGATTTTAAAATCTAGTAGTGCTTTATTAAAAGAGGTTGGCGAAGAGCGGGCAAATATGATTAAAATCAAGCAATTACACAGCCAAAAATTAGCTGAACTAATTATTGGTTGGGCATTTGTGTTTTTAATTATTGGCATGTTAAGATTTGTCGTTAGCGCGATATATCAAAGTCTTTTGCTCAATAATACTTTTGTCTATGGATTAGAGTTTTTTATCATTTTCATCTTGGTAAGTTTTGTCTTTTACTTCAAAATTGTTCTTTCTACTCAAGTAGAGCCAATCAAAAAAAACACAACCAAAAATAAGTATATTCCCGTCACTGAATTTGTTAAAACATTTGCACTTTTTAGAATGAATTTAGGTGGTTCCGGTAACATCTATAAAACCTTAGAGAAAACGGCTAATTATTCTCAAGGCTTAATGGCGCAAGAACTGCTCCAATTAGTCGGGGAGTTAAAAACTAATACTAACCTAACGCCCTTTATTAAATTTGCGAGCCGTTTTAAAGAGCCACTTGTCAAACATATCTTAATTAACATTTATCAAATGATGATTAATGGCGGAGATCCGAGCACCTTATTTGAATTCAATTATTTATTCGACCGCCTTTATGAACTAAACGCGGAAACAATCTTTACGGGGATCAAGCGAAAATATGAGAACTTGGCGCAGATGCCGATGATGGGTTCGGGAATTCTTGTCATGTTAATTATGGTCGGAGTCGTAGGTCTATTAGGAAATATGTTATATGTCTAATTTATTTTCTTATGTCTTGGGCTTTATCTTTGTAATTCCCATTATGCTCTTTGGAATTGACCTTATCACACTTCAAAGTGTTTCAGCCGGTCTAGAAGCCTATGCGACAACCATTAGCCTTAAGGCCAGCACGAGTGGGCTCAACGATCGACATTATCTTGAAGCTGAAGAGGAAGGTTACCAATTAGTTTGTCTAGTTGGTTGTGAATACCCTCAAGTTGGACAAATACAATCATTTGTACTACAAAAGAGTTACACTCCCCTATTTATAAGCAACGACATCATAACAGTGACCGCGAAAAGAACTTATGTTGTTGGTTACTATTAGAAAGGAGGGTATATGGGCGAACTAAAAGGACAAATTCTTGGGTTGTTATTAGTGATTTTAACTTTCGGCTTATTAGTAGCAGCGTTCTCTGGTATTTTTAATGAAGCACTTGGAGATATCGCGTTTAAGGCCAATGAAATTCTTGGTCTTGACATGTCAACCTCGGCAATAAACATTAAGCAATTATTCTAAATTAGATTGCAGCAATTAAAGGGGACCTAGGTTCCCTTTCCTTTTGGCGGGGCTCTGCTCACATTTTCTTTGTCAAAATAATTTTAAATTGATATAATGACCAAAGAAAAGAGGATTTTATTATGGATACCGTCACAAAAAAAGTCGAAGAAATTTTAAAAAAATCACTTAAAGTTGAAAATATAGAAGCTGGCCAAAAATTAAGAGACCAAGGGCTCGATAGTTTGGACCTAGTTGAAATCATGATGGAGCTTGAAACGGCCTTTAATATCGAGTTTACCAACGATGAAATGCTTGGTTTTGAGACCGTTGGCGAAGTCGTCGAAAACATTACTGCAAAAGTTAATAAAAAATAACGTAAACTATTGATTAGGCAAATATTATATGCTATCTTTATACTTGCCTAATCGCAATCCCGCCTAGTTAGCTCAACGGTGGAGCAATCGGCTGTTAACCGATCGGTTGCAGGTTCAAATCCTGCACTAGGCGCCACGTGGCCCGTTGGAGAAGTGGCTTAACTCACATGCCTTTCACGCATGCATCCATGGGTTCGAATCCCGTACGGGTCACCAACAAAAAAAGCGACTTACCTTCGTGGTGGGTCTTTTTTTTATCCAATTTTGATTATTGGCAAGGTAATAATTTCCTTCATTTCTCTATCTTAAAAGATACGTAATTATACACTCGATCTATAAAGTTGAACTAAAAAATTTGGTACAAGTAAGAAAATGGTAAAATTAGCCAAAGGAAGTATTCAAAAATGGAAAACATAATCCAAACAGACCTACTTAACATTGTTATTTTTTATGTGAATATCTTAAAAAAACCTATCACTTCTTATGATGATTACACAATTAATAAAGAAGGAAGCAAATATTTACTTGGACAGACTTTGCGGCAATTGCACCTACCAAAAGAAAGGTATTACGTTTCAATTGCGGCCAATGAATTATGGAATAAATTAACTTCGGAAAATATATTTGATAGCTTTTATATAAATAACGTTAAAGTTGATAAGGTTAACGAAGAATTTGTTGGTCAATATAAAGGGGCATCCGGTTTACCCTATAAAACAGAAATTGTAAAAAATGGTGAAAATTTCGAATATCGTGCAGTTTTTCATGATGATCATATTATCCCAATCACAGTTATAATCGATGAATTGATCAAAATTGAGAATTTAAATCATGATAGTGTCCGCGATATCATAAATAAAATTGGTGTTTGTAAAATGTTGAAGAGCGAAGATAGAAAAATTAAAGAAAAAAAGAAGAGACCTTTTGATGAAAACAAAGTTATTGAAATAATTTATAAGAAATATGGAATTAACTTATTAAACTATAACTATTTTAAAGAGACAATAAACTAACCAGATTTATGAAAAAGATAACGCTAATGATAATATTGGTGACAATGCTTATCAAACAGTTTTATATCTTATTATCATCTACGACTAGCAGCGTTAGTGCACTAACCATCTAAATTTTTATCGAAAAATAGGAAATATTGTCTAACTTATCGGTCTTAAAATTATAAAGTATTTAAATTTTTTGAACTTATATCGTATACAAATATATTTTAGGCTAACGTAGAGGTGGAAATCATTAATCCAAACCTGTATAAAAAATACCCTTAAACGCTTTCCTAATTGAAAGCATTTTTTGATATTTGAGCAACGATAGTTGTTTTAAAATGAGAAGGTAAAAAAATACCGACATATTTAACAAATTGCTAGATATGACTTGTATTTTAAAATTATAGTATTACAATAGGTTTAAACATGAACGATGGTTCATATTTATATTGTAATGAAAGAAGGATGGTTTATGACAAAACGAATTGGAGATTTACATGTAGGCGATCAAGCCTCGTTTGTAAAACAAATTACGGACAGTGATATAAGATTATTCGCCCAAGTTTCAGGCGACTTTAATCCTGTCCACTTAGATGAAGATTATGCCGCTAAGACGATGTTCAAAGGAAGAATTGCTCATGGTGGGCTCGTCTCTTCTTTGTTCTCGACGGTGCTAGGAACGCAACTTCCCGGTGAAGGAACTATATATCTAGATCAAAGTTCACACTTTGTAAGACCAGTATATTTAAACGATACGATCACCGCCAATGTTGAAGTTTCGGAAATTGATCAAATTAAAGGACAAGTTACATTGAAGACAACGGCAATCAATCAAAAGGGAAAACCAGTAGTCATTGGCTATGCCGTGGTTATGCCGCCAAGATGAAACACGAATTATTAATAAAAATGCTTGAATCTTATGCAAGCAGTGTCGTTAAAAGTCGCGCTCATGATATTGACGAAAAAGAAGAGTTTCCAGCTGAAACCGTCAAGGAATTAGCTAGATATGGTTTACTTGGGCTACCTTTTCCAACTCAATGGGGGGGCGTAGGTGCCGATACTAAGGCATACATCGATGCAGTCCGCATCTTGTCCAAATACTGTGCGACAACAGGCGTGATTGTTTCGGCTCACACATCATTATGTGCCCACCCTATTTTTGCCTTTGGTACTGAAAGTCAAAAACAAAAGTATTTAACTAGACTTACGTCTGGGGAACTTCTTGGCGCGTTTGGCTTAACAGAAGCGGGTGCGGGTACTGATGCTTCCGGTCAACAAACGAAAGCACTTGATTGCGGTGACTATTATGAAATCACTGGTAATAAAATCTTTATTACTAATGCTGGCTATGCGGATGTATACATTATTTTCGCGGTCACTGATCAAAGTTTAGGACTCAAGGGAATCTCGGCTTTTATTGTTGAAAAAGATATGCCTGGTTTCAGTGTTGGCCCGAAAGAAAAGAAGATGGGAATACGTGGATCCTCAACTTGTGAGTTAATTTTACAAAAGGTTCGCGTTAATAAAGAACAACTCCTTGGCAAAGTCGGCGAAGGTTTTAAAATCGCCATGGCGACGCTTGATGGTGGGCGCATTGGCATTGCCGCCCAAGCTCTTGGCATCGCCGAAGGAGCTTTTGAAAGAACCGTGGAGTATATTAAAAAACGTACTCAATTTGGCCGTCCTATTTCGGCTTTCCAATACACACAATTTATGGTTGCGGAAATGAAAGTTAAAATTGAAGCCGCACGTTTATTACTTTATAAAGCCGTAAGTGATAAAGATCAAGGTCGCCCCTATACTGAATCAGCGGCGATGGCTAAATTATACGCTTCTCGTATTGCCGTTGAAGTTGCCGATCAATGTATCCAACTATTGGGAGGATATGGCTATATTCGTGACTATGAAATTGAGCGTTATTTACGGGATGCGAAAATTACTGAGATATATGAAGGCACCTCTGAAGTACAACGGATGGTCATTGCCGGAAAGGTATTAAAATAATGAATATTATCGTATTAGTTAAACAAGTTCCGGATACCACGGCCATTAAAATTGATAAAGAGACAAGTACACTTATCAGAGTCGGAGTCCCTAACATTATCAATCCAGATGATCTTGCTGCGGTCGAAGAAGCGCTTGTCTTAAAGAAACGCTATGGGGGAAAGGTAACCACTGTGACAATGGGACCTCCTCAAGCTGAATCAATGTTACGTGAACTATATGCGCTCGGAGTTGATGAGGCTTACTTATTAACCGATCGTCGTTTTGCCGGTTCCGATACTTGGGCAACCTCACGAATCTTATCGGCGTTCATCGCCGACTTAGAATACGACCTAATTATTGCAGGCTATCAAGCAATTGATGGGGATACTGCGCAAGTTGGCCCCCAAATTGCCGAGTTCTTAACCATTCCTCAAGTCACACATTTACATAAAATTATCGCTTTAGAGGGTAATGAACTTATCGTCGAAAAACAAACTGATTATGACCTCGAAACCCTTGGAGTCACACTCCCCGCCCTAGTTACGGCGAGAAAAGAAATGAATACCCCAAGATTTATGAATGCCTTCGATATTTGGACGTGTTTTGATAAACCAATCAACATCAAAACTTTTGAAGACTTAAAGCTCGACATTAAAGACATTGGCCTTGCGGGTTCACCGACGAAAGTCCGTAAGACCTATACGCGTCCAGTCATGAATAAATCACCTAAAGTTGTGATGGAACCTCAAGACGCCGCAAAGAAAATTATCGATTTACTCTACCCACATATGGAGGTCAAAAACCATGGCTAAACTAGGTATATTTATTGAACAAAAACATGGCAAAGTTTTGCCAGTTGGCTTAGAACTACTAAGCGAAGTAAACAAGCAACTAGCCACGCGTGAAGTCGAAGTAGTTGCCGTTGTAATTACCACCACAATTGATCAAGCAAACATTGATAAAATCAAAAATTGTGGTGCAAATCGCATCTTAATTGTAGAAAATAGACTCTTTGAAAACTATGACACTCATTATTATAATCAAGCTTTAGGTCAAGTCCTCAAGGCTGAGGACTTTGATGTGTTTCTCCTTGGTTCAACGCTTGTGGGCCGTGATTTAGCGCCAAGACTATCAGCTAAAGTTCATACAGGATTGACCGCAGATGCAACGATTCTCGAATTTGGTGGTGAGGCAAATTTAGATTTATTTGCCACCCGTCCTGCTTTAGGCGGAAATATCATGGCGACGATTGTTTGCCCTAACCATCGCCCACAAATGGCAACGATTCGGCCTGGAGTCTTTTCAATTTACAAAACTGTCAAGCCCAATATTATCGTTCAATATCAAAAGTTTGAACAAACAGAGCCATCAAAAGTTCGCCGCATTTCCGCTACTAAACTCGAGCGTTCCCTCGTCGATCTCACTGGTTCTAAAATTATTGTTGCTGGTGGACGTGGGGTGGCAACAATGTTTAAACAACTACAAAACGTTGGTGACTTAATTGGTGGAGAAGTAGCAGCCTCTCGCGCCGTCGTTGATGCTGGCTTTCAAGCGCGCGAACGTTTAGTCGGACAAACTGGCACAACAGTTAAACCTTCTGTATATTTAGCGATGGGAATCAGTGGGGCAATTCAACACGTGAGCGGGATGGATAAATCCGAACTAATTATTGCCGTTAATAATGATCCTGAAGCAATGATATTTAATCTTGCCGATGTTTCAATCATCTGTGATGCAACAAAAGTGATTCCTTATTTACAAGAATATTTACAAGATATGAGAAATGCTCAATAAGTTTATAGTTTAGTTAATATGTAAAACCGAACCTCCTCAAATAACCTCCTTAACCTCATCAAAATGATACGGTCAGGGAGGTTATTTTTGTTTTATGATAGGTAGTGCCTCTAATTAAACAAATTAAAAAGTCCCGTTTTTGCTGATGAATTTCATCTTAAATTGGGGACTAAATACTTTGGTTGTTTATGCTTTTACAAGTAGAGAACGAAACACTGTTATTTATGGTCGTTAATGTTTGTGTCTTCAGTTAAATACGCCGGGCGATCGAGCAGTTGATCACGGACATCGTATTGGACTTTAAGAATAAATTTAAGGACGATATTAATTAGTAATGTCGCGGTGGTAATCGCAATATAAACCCACACAAGTGGATAAGGACTAACGAATGCAAAGACTAATTGCGTGGCTAAACCAAGAACTAGCAAGATGGAGATAATGTTCGGGACTATTTCATAAATTCTTGAATATTGTTCAATTCCCGTCATCGCGTATTTAAATAGCTTTTTAAATGACCATTTAGTCGTGCCCGCTTCACGTTCATGATATGAATATTCGATACATTTGCGTTTGAAACCAATACTGGAGGAAATTCCTTTAGAATATCGACGATTATCTTTATAGGCGAGGAAGGCCTTAATCACATCTTTATCTAACAAGGCAAAGTCACGAGCACTAGAAACGGTGCTGCGATCGCCGGTAAACCAGGCATAGACTTTATAAAACATTTTTGCGAAGACTTTCTTTAAAAAAGCTTGGCCTTTACGGTCTTTATTACGGGCATAGACATATTTATAACCATCTTCATAATATTTGAAAAAGTCGACCATGATTGAAGGTGGGTCTTGGAGGTCAGCATCCATAAATAAACAGGCATCAACACCCATTTCTTGACTCGTTTCTAGACCTGCAAGCATTGAGGCTTCTTTACCGAAGTTTTTGGAAAATGAGATATATTTAACACGCGAATCTTTGCTAGCTTTTTCTTTAATTAGTGCTAAAGTTTTATCTTTAGATCCATCATCAATAAAGAGTAGTGTGAAATCATATTTTGGCAATTTGACCAACACTTTAGAAATTTCTTCGTATAACTTGAAAATCATTGCTTCTTCGTTATAACAGGGAATAATTAAATTAATTTTTTTGTTCATAATGGCACCTATTTCTATTGGAATAATACCATTTTATAATAATTAAGTAAATTTTTTGTCAATACATAATATAATTACTTTATGAATAAATCGTTTAGAGTAAAATTTAAATCTTTTACTGATGCTGAAATTATTAGACTCATCAAAACGGCGTTGCCTTTTCTTTTAGCATTCTTTGTTCCCTTTGTATTAACAATTATTTTGTTTAAGCAAAATGGCTACTATCCATTTGATGAAAACGGCCATAGTTTAGCAATGATTGATATGCAGGGACAATATCTGCCTTTCTTTCGTTATTATAAACAAATATTAAATGGGGACGCAGACATTATCTATACGCTTGGCAAGGTGCTGGGCGGCGATATGATATCAATCTTCTTATATTATTTAGCCTCACCCTTTAACTTAATGATTGCCTTTTTCTCTGTGAGCGAACTTCCAGCCGCGCTGCTTTGGATTGTCGTCCTAAAAGTGGGCTGTTCGGGGCTTACTGGATATATCGCCTTAAACAACATTAATAAAAACGGTTATGCGAATCTAATATTTTCCATCTCCTATGCTTTAATTGCTTATAACTTTGTTTATTACTCAAATATCATGTGGCTCGACGGTGTAATTGCCCTCCCACTTGTGACTTTAGGAATTAAACACATTATTGACAAGAAGATGCCGTTACTTTATATCTTCGCCCTCGCATACGTCTTGATGACTTCTTGGTACATTGGAATTATGGTTTGTATGTTCTCGGCCTTTTTCTTCCTGACAGAATACTTTGGCCGGGCCAACGGGCGTAGTGGAGAGCACAAAACAATTTTAACCTTTACGATTGCCTCGCTCGTTGCTGGGATCGCCTCATTTGCGTTCTGGGGCAGTGCGATTATAAATATCATGGGAACGAAAGGCTCGTCTAGTTTTTCAAACTTATCAATCACCATTAAACACTTTTATGAGGCGATTAGGATTGAACGTGGTTTTGTCTTTGGTGGCTACGCGGGGATGAGTGATATTACAGGCCAAGCGATTGCAATTTACGTCGGGGCTATTCCAATGATTCTCACGCTCTTATTCTTTACTAACAAGGGTGTTGACATAAAGCGTCGGCTAATTGTAGGCGGATTATTCGCAGTTTATCTATTAGCCTTCTTTAATCAGGGGCTTGATCATCTCTTTCATGGGGGACCAGCGCCAAATTGGTTTCCAGGTCGTTATACTTTTATTTTCGGTTTCCTCCTTGTTTTTTATGGCGCGGAGTCATTTAAGAAAATTGAAAAATTACCTTGGTATAGTTTCTTCGTTCCCCTCGTAATTTATGGACTATTTCTCTTAAAGCTAAAGGGTGATAACTATAGTTTTAATCTTAACGGTGTGATTTTTTTCTTTGTCGGCATAATTTTACTCTTAGCAATCTATCTCTTAAAAGCTAATATTTTCAAAAGTAAAAATCCTCGCAAGAAAGACCAAACATTTTTGATTAAGGTCACAACTTCAACAATCACACTCTTGTTGCTCGTCGCGAGTGTTAGTAACGTTTATGCTAATGCAAATATTGTGTTAGCCTCCTTCAACACGACCCTCAACCACGAGTCGATGGAAGTGTATCGTCAAGATGAAAAGCTCGCTGATGCGGTATCTTTTGTTAAAACGAGCGATCCAGGGCTTTATCGTCTTGAAAAATCCTTTATCCGGGATGGCACTTATAATAACGCAAATAACGATGCTATGTATTATGGCTACAACGGACTTTCACATTATTCATCGAGTGAAAAGCAAACAACAATGAACTATTTAAAGAAAATTGGTTATCACTATAATGGGTTTAATTTAAACTACGCTAACGGTTCAACGCTAGCGATGAATGCATATCTAGGTGTTAAGTATTTAATCGACAAAGGCCAAAATGTTAATTTTGATTTTGTAAAGACCCTCACTAACTTAAATTATGATCAAAACGGCATCTCGATTTACGAGAACCAATTTGCACTCCCCTTCTTATTTGCCATGGAGACAACAAATTATAACTATGTTGGTGAAGGTGCATATCTCCCCGATAACACGATTCATTGGTTCGATATGTTCGAATATCAAAACAATATTTTCAAAGCCCTCACTCATAGTGTTGTTGATGGGGACGGAGTTCAAAAGGATATTTTTAAAAAAGCTACTTATACGACGACACTTTCAGGCGTTGAAGTTCTCGACAGTGAATATGAGTATAAAGCCGAAAAAAACAGCGCGGTTAGTTATAAAGTCGATTTTGACCACGATACTAACTATTACTACTACATACACACGAAAAATGCGAATGATCTCCGCCTAAGTGAAAACGGCCGAAATAAAACATATTTCTCATACCATGGATATCAAATTAACGGGATGACTAAAGGTCCACTTAACGGCCGTCTTAGCGTTCTTATTGATGAACCCAAGGACAATGTTTATCTAAAAGAAGCAATATATTATGAAGACCTTGTCGTTTTACAAGAGTATATTGAGGCAATAAAGGCCAATGCGACTGTTGATATTTCTCAAAAGAAAACTTCAGCCTATGAAGCCGAAGTTACGACCAGCAGCGACAATCAAACAATGTTGATGAGTCTCCCTTATGATCAAAACATTAAAGTGACGGTCAACGGAAGATACGTTAAAACTTCGACAAGACAAAATATCTTTACCTCCTTTGTAATCCCAACTCAAGGGGTCAACAAAATCAGCATTAAATATGTTCAAGCTTCATTTAATTTAGGAATCCCGCTTGGTGTTATTACTCTAGGGGCATCAATTGGTGTTGTCTTATTCTTAAAGAGTCCGCGGAAGAAGAAAGATATAACTACGCCATTGTAACTTTAACGTCGTTAGTCGTAACCTCATACTTTTCAAGAATTTTAGGCGCTTCATAAATTAAGTAAACAATTAGAAATAAATTGATTGAGGCCGCTAAACGCACACTATCCTGATCAAGGAACTTAAAAATATAACCGCCCATCAAGAAGTGGGAATAAGTTAAAACTGAGGAAAAAGACATTAATAGACCCAGCCAATATTTTCTTCTGTAAACAAGGACGTAAAGAATTACAAAGGCATCTGCCATGTAAAAATAGCGTTCATGCATATGTGGTAAGACAAATGGGGAGATTAATGAAAACAAGACCGCAACATAAATAATGTTTTTACGAGTGGCCGCAACTTTATAATGGAATAAAGCGAATAAGGTCATGCCAATTGCCGCAAATGCGCCAAGTAAACCAGCGCCGGCGTTAATTCCGTCCTTTAATCGACCGAACTCAAAGAAGGCATAAATTGAACCTGCCCCATAGTTTGCGCTCTTATAGAGGCCAGTTAGTTGTAAAAGGTACATATTAAAGGGCATCTCAAACGGCGCTCCAACAATATAACTTGGTATAAAGGTGGCAAACATTGCTAAGAACATAATTATAAACAGCCGTAGTTTGAATTTCTTGTTGAGCCACATAAAGATTAGGACTGGAAGGAAGAAGCTCGTTTGTAGTTTAATTGCAAGGGCGAGTCCGAGCAAAATCATGGCGGAGAAGTGTTTGTTTTTAAGCAAGAGATATAAAGTCCAAACAACAAGCCCGACATACATTTGATCGGCCTGTCCCCATAGTGCCGAGTTTAAGATACTCGTCGGGAAGAACACGAAGACAGTAAAGCTAATCAGCGAAAAAGACCAATTTTTATTAAAGAGCCGGATGATTGCAATTGCGCCAAAGGCTAAAATGTAATCGAAGATGATGCTGGAATATTTGATGACTTCGATGCCCGCAATCGGGAGATAAGAAAGCAGGGCGAGCACATTAATATAGGCAACCGGATAATCACCAGGTTTAGAAATGAGGGAAGGGTCCCATGGATAAGTTTGCATTGCTTTAAACCCGCCGTTGCCTTTTAAGAAGTTAAACCACGGTAAGAGTGCGCCGTTCATATCACCACTTAAATAGTCGAGGAATGCAAGGCGAACTAAGAGCGAGACTAAAAATATTACCGCAAAAACGATTTGAAGATAATACTTGCGAAAAACCTCCATAAAAATTTCATAAACGAAATCGAAAAACTTTTCGACTTTAATAATAGTGTTAGCCACTATCCTTTTTAACTTTTTCATCGTCGATCCCCTTATTACTAATTATCTAGATTTTATCATAATGTTAAATGCTAATAAACTTAGTTCGCTAAAAGATAAGCAGTCATTATTACTAGACATGGTGTTTGCACATATAAAATGGAGTTTTTGATTAATAGAAATGGTGATAATTATGTTAGAATTTGTTTCCAAACATCAAGAGTGTTAATTTCTGAAATAATTCGTATGGTTAATTTCTTAACGGGTCTATTCATCAAATATATCCACGTATTTTCTTTGATTCAAATCGCGATGGGAAATAAATGGTTAATAGAGAAAAAGATAATCGTGGCCTGAGTACCATCTTTATGATCTATGCATTCGTAATGCGCTTTTTAAACGAGGATTTTGCAGGCGATTTCTAATTTAAAACTAACTTTCCGGATTATAATCTTGACCGCGCTTGCACCCAAATGAAGATCGTTACGCGAAGGGAGGCGCAAATAAAGACGGTGAACAGTATTGTTATAAGTCTGAGCCCGAAAAATAGTTTGCTGTTATATTTGCGTATTTATTCGCTTTTCTTTATGATTATACTAGTAGAAATATTGAAACACATAAATCTATCCGTGTTTATTAAGTAAATTGAATAGCGAGGAAAAGGTATATGAAATTTATTTTAAGATTACTAATGACGCTGCTCGGAATAGTCGCCTTCTTTGCAATGGCCGGGTCAGGGCTAGTTTATGCTTATGGACAATATGGTGCTCCACTAGTTCAAGCACAGCTCCAAAAGTTTGAGGATCAAGTTGAAAGCGACCTCGAAGATGAGTATCCGGGTGCTGATATTACGATTGATATTAAAGAAGTTTTATACAAGCAAGCCGGAACTTCCGTTAGTGTTGCTTTTGAAATGAATGCAATTGCGGAACTTGGTAATGTAGAATTAGAAAATACAACAAAATTTATCGTCGTTGATATCATCAGTGTCGTGATGGGAAATCAAGATTTTGATG
>Ga0265295_1001728_pt1 | contig 37416 bp, 29 predicted proteins | sample Munlansysbiofilm_FD_192503 | JGI IMG/M metagenome (GOLD analysis project Ga0265295, IMG submission 192503) | Leachate microbial communities from a municipal landfill in Southern Ontario, Canada - Methane capture system biofilm | ecosystem: Engineered > Solid waste > Landfill > Unclassified ... | reverse complement strand
CAATGACCAACCAACAATGACCAACCAACAATGACAAACCAGCAATTATGACGAAAGGCGGGCATTATGTATAAAAGTGCTGGGTCATTTCTAGGGATAATAAAATAAACCGGCACGGCCGGAGCGACAGATAGCATCCGGTCACAACGAACAATGAAACTCCGCCAACTATGGCGCTTCTGAGCGAGTTTCTAATAAAAAAACCATTGGGACAGGAGAGTAATGGAAAAAGTAAGAGTGGAAAACCTGTACAAGGTCTTTGGACAAAATCCTGAAAAGGGAGTTGAACTCCTTAAACAGGGAAAAACCAAGGGCGAAATTATGGAAGAAACCGGTATGGGTGTGGGTGTAGCCAATGCCTCTTTTTACGCAAATGAGGGTGAAATTGTCGTTATCATGGGGCTTTCCGGCAGTGGGAAATCAACCTTGATCCGCCTCATCAACCGGCTGATCGATCCTACGGCTGGAAAAGTTTTTGTTGACGGCAAAGACATCACAAAACTTTCCATCGACGAATTACGCCAGTGCAGACTTGATCATTTAGGTATGGTTTTTCAAAATTTCGCCCTGTTTCCCCATAGAACGGTTCTTCAAAATACCGAGTTTGGTCTGGAAGTAAAAAGGATTGACCCTGAAGAACGGACAAAAGCCGCATTAAAAGCTTTGGAACAGGTGGGCCTGAAGGGGTGGGAAGATTCTTATCCTGACCAGCTATCCGGCGGCATGCAGCAGCGGGTCGGTCTTGCCAGGGCCCTGGCTCTTGATGCAGACATAATGCTCATGGATGAAGCGTTCAGTGCCCTCGACCCCCTGATCAGAAGGGACATGCAGGATGAGCTTCTGGCACTTCAGGAAGAGATGCAGAAGACCATACTTTTTGTAAGCCATGATCTTGATGAAGCCTTAAAGCTTGGAGACAGGATTATCCTCATGAAAGACGGTGTCATCGTTCAGCAGGGCACTGCTGAAGAAATCTTGACAAATCCGGCAAACGACTATGTCGCCAAATTTGTTGAAGATGTGGACATGTCCAAAGTTATTACCGCTGAAAATGTCATGGTCAAACCTTTGGAACTCTCCTACTATGAGACGGATGGACCCAAGACAGCCATACACCGAATGAAAAAAACAGGGTCAGACTATCTTTTTGTCCGCAAGGATAAGAGACTCAAAGGGGTTGTGACCATAGAGGATGCTGTAGTTGCCAACAAAAAAGGGGAAAAAGACCTTCATGCCTTCATACGGGAGGATCACACCGTTGTCACTCCTGATACTCCGGCAAATAAACTTTTTAACGTTATAAATGATAAGCCCTATCCCATTGCCGTTGTTAATGAAAAGGGACAGCTTGTGGGAGTGATCACAAAAACCTCGCTGTTTACCGGCCTTGCTGACAACATGGACTGGCAGACAACCCAGGAAGGGGAGGAATAGATATGTATAAAATACCAGTTGGAGAAGTCATCGAAGGATCAATCGACTTTTTGGTTGATAATTTTTCTTTTATCACAAAGTGGATCTCAACCGTCACAGAGGCAGGGATTGATATACTTGTAAGCTCGCTGATGTTTTTTAACCCGATGGTTCTAATCCTTATTATTTCCGCAGGAGCCTGGTATGCGACCAGGAAAAAAGGTTACGGATTAGGGGTCTTTTCCCTTTTAGGGCTTCTCCTTATATGGAACATGGGATTATGGGAACCTACAATGAGCACCATTGCCCTTGTTCTCATTGCAACCCTTGTTTCCATCATGATTGGAGTTCCCCTGGGGATCATGGCGGCATTGAACAGAACCTTCTACACAATTATCATGCCCATACTTGACTTTATGCAGACAATGCCAGCCTTTGTATACCTCATTCCTGCCATACCATTCTTTGGGCTGGGACCTGTGGCAGCAATTTTTTCAACGGTTATCTTTTCCGTTCCACCTGCCATCAGGCTCACATCCCTTGGCATACATCAGGTGCCCACAGAGCTTGTTGAAGCGGCAGATGCCTTTGCCTGCACAAAATGGCAGAAACTGATCAAGCTTCAAATTCCCATTGCCACCCCTACCATCATGGCCGGTATCAACCAGACCATAATGCTGGCCCTCTCCATGGTTGTAATTGCGGCAATGATCGGAGCAAGGGGCCTTGGCGGCGAAGTATGGAAGGCCATCCAGCGGCTCCAGCCGGGCCGTGGTTTTGAAGCGGGTCTTGGCATTGTCATAGTTGCCATCATCCTTGACAGGGTTATGCAGCAGTTTGGAGAACAAAAGCAGTAACAGAATACCCGCAGGGGTTTCTGAATTTTAATAATGATATAAATTTATGGAGGAACGTATGAAAACAAGATTATCCGCAGTCCTTTTAGCGGCACTTTTTATAGTAGCAGGGTTTGGTTCCCCTGCCATGGCTGGCAAGAAAAAAATCAGGATAGGCTATGTTGAATGGGCCTGTGCTACGGCATCCACCAATACAGTCCAGGCGGTGCTCCAGGAGAAAATGGGTTATGATGTTGAACTTTTGCCGGTGAGTGCTGCCGCCATGTGGAAAGCCCTTGAAATAGGGGATATCGACGCCATCACAACAGCCTGGCTGCCTGTCACCCATGGTCATTACATAGAAAAAATGAAGGACAAGGTTGTGAACCTCGGCCCCAACTTAGAGGGAGCAGGTATCGGTCTGGTTGTACCCAAATATGTCACCATCGATTCTATTGCTGAGATGAATGCAAACGCAGACAAGTTTGATGGAAAAATCATCGGTATTGATCCAGGTGCAGGCATCATGAGTAAGACCGAGATAGCACTTGAGGAGTACGGCCTTGACAAATTCAAACTGGTAGATTCAAGTGGCGCCATGATGACGGCAACCCTTGCCAACAAGATCAAAAACAAAGAGTGGGTCGTTGTCACGGGCTGGACTCCCCATTGGAAATTTGCACGGTGGGACCTTAAATACCTTGAGGATCCTAAAGGGGTCTACGGTGGTTCAGAAGAGATTATAACCTTCGTGCGTAAGGGGCTTAAAGAAGATATGCCCGAGGTTTATAATTTTCTTGATAATTTCCACTGGACACTTGCAGAAATAGGCCAGCAGATGGGATGGAATGCCGAAGGAGCTGAACCCTATGATTCTGCAAAAAGATGGATGAATGAGAATCCTGACAGGGTTAATGAGTGGATTAGTAAACAGTAGACAGTAGATAGTAGTTAGCTAATCGCTAACAGCTGCTGATAGCTCAAAGGCCCTCTTCACCTGGTGAAGAGGGCCTTTGCTATTCGTATATCCAGATAGGGCGACCGCAAGGGATCGCCCCTACGTTAGAGACCTGGTTGAACGTTAACTCAACCGACTAACTGATTGAATCATCCATGTAGGGGCTCCCCTTGCGGGTGCCCTTTGTGGATAACCAACTCAGTTATCCCAAAAAACAGACCAAAAAAATTTGATAATCGAGTCTTACTTATTGCCAAAGTATTTTTTGGTTTCAGACACCACTACAGGAGTCAACATAATCAAACCAATGAGGTTTGGAATTGCCATAAGGCCATTTAATGTATCAGAAATATTCCACACCAGACTCAGCTTGGCTACTGCGCCAACACCAATAAAGAGGACAAACACAACACGGTACGGGAATACCGATTTCACGCCAAATAGATACTCAATGGATTTCTCGCCGTAGTAACACCAGCCTAGAATTGTGGAGTAGGCAAAAAGAATGATACCAATGGTTACGACGTAACAACCACCTGGAAAACCCATGTCAAATGCGGTTGTAGTGAGTGCGGCACCGGTTTGACCGTTTGACCACGCACCGGTTAGAATCAATACAAGCCCTGTCATGGTACAGACAACGAGTGTGTCGATAAAGGTCTGGGTCATGGAGACAAGTGCCTGGGAGGTCGGGTTCTTTGTCTTGGCTGCAGCGGCGGCGATGGGGGCACTGCCAAGCCCGGATTCATTAGAGAAAACACCACGGGCAACACCAAAACGAATGGCCATCATTATTGTCGCACCGGTAAAGCCGCCCACAGCGGCCGTTGGATTAAACGCCTGTTTGACGATGAACATGAGAGCCGCTGGTACTTCGCCTATATTGCTGAAGATTATAAACAATGAAGCTATAACATAGAAGACAATCATAATCGGGACCAAAAGGCTCGTAACCCTTGCAATTGATTTAATTCCACCAAGAATTACCATGGCTGAAAAGGCCATCAGCACAGCACCGGTTGCCCATAAAGGTACGTGGAAGGTTGCTTGAACGGCATCGGCCACTGAGTTTGCCTGAACCATGTTGCCGATTCCAAACGCTGCAATAGAGGCAAATACAGCAAATACGGTGCCAAGCCAGGGCAGGTTCAAGCCCTTGGAAATATAATACATAGGGCCTCCACACATCTCGCCTTTTGCATCCACTTCGCGGTACTTTACGGCCAGAATTGCCTCAGCATATTTGGTTGCCATACCTACAAGGCCTGTAACCCACATCCAGAACATTGCTCCTGGTCCACCAATGGCGATAGCAGTTGCAACACCGGCAATATTACCCGTCCCAACTGTTGCAGCCAATGCTGTCATTAGTGCCTGAAAATGGGTGATATCTCCCGGCTCATCATGATCTTCCTTGCGTTTAATCAGAGCCAGATAAAGAGCGTGGCCAAGCTTTGTAAACTGCAGGCCCCGTAGATTAAATGTTAGCCAAAATCCTGTACCGACAAGTAATATGAGCATTGGTGGACCCCAGGCAAAAGCATTTATTTTGCTCACAATTACATCTAAACTCTCCATAATTCCTCCTGAAATGTTGATTGTGTTCTATGCCTCCGCAAACCGAAGACACAATCTAAGTATCTGCAGTCCTAAAGACAGCAGCCATAAAAAAACTGAAGTGAAACTAGCTGGCACATCACCCCATCGTATACAGTGAATATAGTCGGAGGCATGCTCTACAACCTGAACGCCTATAGCACACGGTATTTCTTTTTTCCAGCTATACTGCCATGGAGAGGTCCGAGCTGACAAAAAAAGAAAGACCCACACCAGAAAGAGGACGTCCTCTGGTGTGGGCCTTTTGTCATAATGGATGGTTCAATGGGGCGGGGGGGCAGGCTTGTGCTTTGTTTGTGGGTCACATCCTGCCTGTCTTGTCGCCCTGTTAGAGATCTATTTCCTCACCATACTCCATGACTATGGATCGTTTCCCTATCTTCTTTATTCTTTGTTTAAATTCAAGGGGTTCTGCCTCAATAACCGGAAAAGTATTGTAGTGCATGGGAATGGCCACACCTGGATCGGCAAGTTCAACTGCCTTGACCGCATCGGTGATGCCCATGGTGAAATTGTCCCCGATGGGCAGGAGCATATAATCAATGGTAGTCATTTCTCCGATCAGTTTCATGTCGTAGAAAAGCCCTGTATCTCCAGTGTGGTATAAAACTTTTCCGTCAATGGACAGAATTACTCCGGCTGGTTCGCCACCATAAGTGTTGTCCGGAGTCATGGAGCCATGGTGGGCAATGGTGAATTTAAGGGTGCCGAAATCAAATTTGTGGGAACCGCCAATGTGCATGTTGTGTGCCCGGAACCCCTTTGAAATGCAGTAGTTTGCAAGCTCGTTAACGCAGATGAACAGGGAGTCGCATCGCTTGGCAATCTTAAAAGAATCCCCCACATGATCCCCATGGGCATGGGTCAGAACAATGAAATCGGCCTTTACCTTGTCTGAAGTTGTCGGAGATGTGGGATTACCGTCAAGAAAGGGATCGATCAGAATCACTAGCCCTGAATCCGTGGTGATTTGAAAGGCTGAATGGGAAAAGTATTTTAATCGCATGGAATACTCCTTACTCTAAAAAATGGGGACAAATTTCAGAACTGATGGGGAGCGGTCATAACACCAGCTTTGCCACATCCTTGTAGGTTTTGGCAAAGTGGACCGTAACTCCTTCTTTGATGTGATCTGGAAGTTCGTCAAAATCCTTTTGGTTTGCGCTTGGAAGAATGAGTTCAAAGATCTTTACCCTTCTTGCGGCAATGATCTTTTCCCTGATTCCTCCGACCGGAAGCACCTGACCCGTGAGGGTCAGCTCGCCTGTCATGGCAAGGGCACGATCGATCTTTTTTCCCAATGCCATGGACAGGAGGGCCGTTGCCATGGTAATGCCTGCACTTGGTCCATCCTTTGGTGTTGCACCTTCAGGAACGTGGAGATGGATGAATGCATTGTCAAAATATTTTCGATCTCCCTTGAATGTTTTTAAGTTTGACGAGATGTAACTGTAGGCAATTTCAGCCGATTCCTGCATTACCTCCCCAAGCTGTCCCGTGAGTTTAAAACCTTTGGTTTTTGAATGCACCTTTACCGCTTCAACACTCAGGGTTACACCCCCCATGGCGGTCCAGGCAAGCCCTGTAACAACTCCCTTTCCAGTTATGGAGAGTTCCTTTGGGAATGTGGGTTTACCAATGAGATCCTCAAGGTTTCTCAAGGAGACCTTCTGCTCTATTCCAGGTTCCCGCATGAGTTTGACGATGGATTTTCTGACGATTCTGGCAAGGTGTTTTTCAAGGTTCCTTACCCCTGCTTCCCTTGCATATCCTTCGGTAATTTGGCGTATGGCTGCATCGGAAATTTTGAGCTGTTTTGGCTTAAGTCCGGATCGTTTTAAAAGCCGGGGCCAGAGGTGATTCCTGGCAATGTCGACCTTTTCCTTGCTGATGTACCCTGAAAGGCGGATGGCATCCATCCGGTCAAGAAGGGGTGGTGGAATGGTATCTAACTGGTTGGCCGTGCATATGAACAGCACCTTTGACAGATCCAGGGTAAGGTCCAGGTAGTGGTCAAGAAAATTTTCGTTCTGTTCTGGATCAAGCACTTCAAGCAGGGCCGAAGCCGGGTCTCCCTGGAATGAAATGCCTATTTTGTCGATTTCATCGAGCATGATAACCGGGTTGGAGGTCTTTGCGTTCTTTAGTGCATGGACAAGCTTTCCCGGAAGTGCGCCTATGTAGGTTCGCCTGTGGCCTTTTATCTCTGCCTCATCCCTCATCCCCCCAAGGCTGAACCTGAAAAACTTTCGATCAAGGGCCTCTGCAATGGATTTTCCAATCGAAGTTTTGCCCACACCCGGGGGGCCGACCAGCAGAAGGATGGAGCCGGACACTTCTTTCTTAAAGGCTCCGACTGCCAGAAATTCGATGATCCTATCCTTGACATCATCCAGGGCGTCGTGGTCCCGATCCAGGATTTTTTTTGCAAGGTCAAGGTCAAGACTGTCGTTTGAATAGACGCCCCAGGGAATTGAGGTGAGCCAGTCAAGGTAGTTTCTCGTAACCCCGTACTCGGCCGACCCTGTTTCAAGCATCTTCATCTTCTCTATCTCATCGTCGATTTTTGTCTGTACGTGTTCGGGTACGGTCATGCCCTCAAGTCTTTCGGTGAATTTTTCCACCTCGGCCGTTTTGTCATCCTTGGAGAGTCCAAGCTCCTTCTGAATGATCTTTAGCTGTTCCTTGAGGAAAAATTTTCTCTGATTTTCGCTGACCTTGCGGTTAACCTCCTGGCCGATCTCTTTTTGCATTTTAAGCATCTCAATCTCTTTTTTGAGAAGGAGAAGCACCTTGTCCATGCGTTTTGTGATGGGCATTATGTCCAGTATTTCCTGGAGTTCCTTGCCCGTGGCCGAGGTAATGGTGGCGGCAAAGTCGGAGAGTAGTGACGGCTCGTTGGGGGTGAACCTTGAGAGATAGAGCTTGAGTTCTTCATTATAAAGGGGATTTAAAGGCAGAAGATCCTTGATCGCCTTTATCACCGTAATCGAGTATGCCTTGAGCCTGTCTTCATCCTCCTCCGGGCTCTTGGGATAGTTGACAAGGGCCATGAAAGGAGGTTCTTTGCTGATCCATTTAACTATCTTGAATCTTTTTAATCCCTGGGCCAGAAACTGCAGTTTGCCATCTGCCTCCTGAATGTTGTGGAGTTGGACAACGCAGCCCATTTCTGAAAAGAGATCCGTAGTAAGCTTTCCATCCTCAAGGCTTTCCACAAAGGATAACCCCAGAACCATTTGGCCTGACATACCCACCCTTTTTAAGGTTTCTTCCCACCGTGCCTTGCTGACCATGATCGGTTGGGCCTGGGCAGGGAAAAAGGGGCGTTCCATCATGGGCATGATGTAAAGTTTGTCGGGTAGAATATTCTGGGGAAGCGCCAGGGTCCCTGATTGGTTTTGGGACTGGTTATCCTTATGGTTATCGCTCTCTTCATTCATAACTTCAGGAATGATGGAGTCTTGATCACCCATTGTAACCTCCATTTTAAAATTAAATTTTTAACATGAACATTGAGATAGAGTAGTCACGCATAAATTGTGTGTCAAGTTATCCTTGGTGGGAACTGGAGTTTTGGAGGGGTCTTTGTCTTTGGGGTCTTTGGGGTCAAACCTTGATTATTGGTCTTTGGGGTCAAACCTTGATTATTGCATTATAGGATATTGCATTATAGGCTCCGCCTGAGTTGGGGCCTATAATGCAATAATCAAGGTTTGACCCCATAATTCTGTTGACCCCATAATTCTGACCAGGAAAAGGATTATTTCGGAATGATGTCTGCCTCAAGTTTCTTTGAAATTTCAAGGGCCGTATTAAGGCTGTCATTTATTGTAAAAAGCAGAATTTTAAGTGTCTTTAAGGACGCCGGGGTTGCTGTGATCGATGCGTTCCCCTTGAACAATCCGGAAAGCTCCCTGGATTTTTCTGTGAATTGAACAAGCTTATGGCTAAAGGCATCAATTTCCGCAGCCCATTTTTTTCTCTCTTCACCTGAAAAATTAATCGGGGTATTTCCGGTTCCTTCGATCAGGTCGTCAATTTGATAGTCTTCAGGATTTGCGATGATTTCGTACATGTTAGATTCCTCCACAAGGGGATTTTAGTTTTGTTTTCCTGTTCTGTACGGCTAAAGTATATTTTCATGCTTGTTTGAAGTCAAGGCCGAATTTGGGATATGGAAATTCTCATTTTGCAATGATCATATCAATTGAAACGCTTTGATTGGCCGGGAGATGCAGGAGCTCTCCCGGATTAATCTTGACAGAAAACAGGGGATAAAATTAATTAGATCCAAAAACATAGAGCGAGGTTGAAAAGATTACTAAATTGCCAAGTGTCATGAACACGGGGCCCAGGGCTTCAATGGGGATAACCGCAACAAGCAGGATCGGCAGCTTGGGCTTGTCTTTAAGCCACAGTGTAGTTTTTTGCAAGGGTAAGAAATCCGTTGACCTGGTCGTTTTCCCACGCTTTGTCTTTTTTTAATTCCCCTGCCATGATAGCAGCTACCCCTGGCGCAATATCCATACTGGCCCGGGCATGGAGAATAAGGGAGCGGGTTCTTCTGGCAAGCACATCAGCAAGGGTCAATGCATATTCATGGCGAACGGCCCAGATAACCTCAAGCCCTGTGTAGGGAAGGCTCTGGTGCAGGGGTTGTGCAAGATCAGGAAACTCCCCAGCCAGGGCTCGCACCTCGTCTGCATAGCTGCCGTAAACATGCATATGATCGTTGATATCAGCCTGTTTAGTCCAGCCATGAAGGTGAAGGTCCTGGGTTACTGAAGGTCGAAAAATCAGATTTCCAAGGCGGGCGGCGTTGTCGATTGTGTCCTCAGCCATTTTCCGGTAGGTCGTCCATTTCCCTCCGGCAATGGTCACAAGGCCCGTAGGAGAGATGGTCAAGTGATGGTCCCGGGACAAAGAAGAGGTGTTTCCCCTGGCGTGTTCGCCGGAGATCAGGGGGCGAATTCCGGCAAATACGCTGAGCACATCCTTTGCCAGGGGAGTCCTGGAAAGATAACGGGCAGCATGGGTCAGGAGAAATTCTATTTCTCCAGGCAGAGGGAGAGGCTCCATAACGGGCTGCCGGATTGGTGTGTCTGTGGTTCCCACAATGACACGATCATGCCACGGCACGATAAAGATCACCCGGCCGTCGTCCGTGTGGGGAACCATGATGGCAGAATCCCCTGGGGCAAACGATCGGTCAAGGATGAGATGGATGCCCTGGCTGGGAGTGATCATGGCAAGGGATGCGGGGTCGTCCATCCTACGTACATTGTCAACAAAGATGCCCGTGGCATTGATCACCACCTTTGATTTAAGGGAAAAGGTCTCACCCGTGAGTTGGTCCCGGGCCGTGACTCCCCTGATGAATCCGCTGTTGTCCTTGATCAGGGATTCAACCTTGATGTGATTAACTGGAAACTGCCCCAGGCTCTCCATGGTTCGGGCAAGGGTGATGGCAAGCCTTGCATCGTCAAACTGACCGTCATGGTAGATTACCCCGCCCTTGAGACCTTCGGTTTTAAGGGTGGGGATACGATCCAGGGTCTCTTTTTTTGAAAGTATCCTGGATGGCCCAAATCCCAGCTGGCCGGCCAGAACATCGTAAAGCTTGAGACCGACCCCGTAAAAGGGGCGTTCCCACCACCTGTAATCCGGTACCACAAAGGCCTGGTTGTACACAAGGTGGGGAGCGTTCCTGAGTAAGAGACCCCTTTCCTTCAGGGCATCCATGACAAGGGCGATGTTCCCCTGCTGAAGATAGCGCACGCCTCCGTGGACAAGCTTGGTGCTTCGACTCGAGGTAGCCTCTGCAAAGTCAGCCTGTTCAAGCAAAAGGGTCGCATATCCCCTTGAAGCGGCATCCACCCCAGCACCAAGCCCTGTGGCGCCTCCGCCGATGACAATCATATCCCACAGCCTGGATGAATCCTGTAATAAATCTATCATTATCTTGCGTTTCATCTATCTGTTTCCCTCTGCCCAACTTATTTAATCTGCGCTCCTTAGTCCTGACAGAATCTGCCTTGCCTGCTCATTTCCCTTGAAATCCTTGTCTATTTCAAGGGCTTGTTCAAGGGCTGTTCTGGCGTTTGCATAGTCCCATTTCTTGTTGTATCCAAGACCCAGGTGAAAATGAAATATGGGATTTCCCGGTTCCTTTTCAATGGCGGCTTTAAATTCTGCAATGGCCATATCATAGAGCTCTTTCTTAAAGTAAACCCACCCAAGGGTGTCGATAATGGCAGGGGCGCTGGCACTCTTCTGCTTTGCCCTCTGGGCAAGATCCAGGGCCATGTTGAGTTCTTTGTTCTGCTGGGCGTAGAGGTATGCAAGGTTGTTCAGGGCCGGGAGAAACTCCCTGTCTATTTCAAGGGCCTTTTTGTAATGGACCTCAGCCTGGTCAACCTCCCCCTGTTCGTCAAGAAGGGTTGCAAGTAAGTTTTCAGGAGCTGCAAAACCTGGTTTCTGCTCTATCAATGCCTTATATTCAGCGATGGCTTCATCCGTTCGGGATTGGTATTTCAAGAGTTGCGCAAGGGTTAAATAGGGTTGAACGAATTCCGGATTGTCTGTGATGGCATCCTTCAACAGCACCTCGGCCTGGGGGTACTCCTTTGCCGTCAAGTGGAGGTTGGCCTTTAAGTTGGAGACAAAGGCCCTGATTGAAGGGGGAGTATTCTTGTCTGCAAGCCTTGTGTCGCATCTTTTATGGGCCTGATCCAGTTTTTTCTGGGCCACCAGAATGGCAATGACGTTTGAAAAAACTTCCATCTGGTCCGGGTTCTTGTCAAGGGCCTTTTCAAGGTAAACCAATGCAAGGTCATTATCTTTTTGCAGGCTGGCGAGCCTTCCTAGGCCCACCAGGGCCTGGGGGTTTTCCGGGAGTAGGTCTGCCATTTTTTTGAAGATGGCCTCGGACCGGTCAAGCTCTTTCCTGGCCATATAAATGTTTGCCAGCAGCATGTTTGAACTGTAATGAAGGGGGGCTGCCTTGAGGATCTTTGAGATCTCCCTTTCTGCCGATGTAGCATCGCCTTTTTGGAAATAGAGGTATGCGTATAAGTATCTTGCCTGGTGAAAATCGGGACTCTTTTCCAGGGCATCTGAAATAAAGGCCAGGGCCTGGTCTGTCTTACCCTGTTCAGCAAGGGTCGAACCCAGAAGAAAATTATACATGGGAGAATCAGGTTCTTCCTGAACAAGGTCCCGGAATATGGATATTGCCCCCTCATAATCCTTTTTCATGACCAGAAGTTTGCCTTTTAATTGGCGGGCAGGTGAAAATCTGGGCCTTTTTGCGAGGATTTCATCCACCAGCGCCTCTGCCTGTTGATTTTTCCCGTGAAGGATGTAAAATTCTGCATAGGCATTTTTCACATCCACGTTTTCAGGATCAATCGCCAGGGCCTTTTCTATCTGAACCTCGGCCTGGTCAAGTTTCTGGGTTGAATTGTAAAGTCTGGCAAGAAGCATTCGGGCCTTTAGATTGTCAGGATCGATCTCAATGGCCTTTAAATAGTGTTCCTCCGCCTGATCCCCTGCGCCTTGATCAGCATGAAAACCAGCCAGCAGAACCAGGGGTTCCGGGTCATCCGGCTTTGTACTGACAAATCTTTTCAACGTCTCCTCGGCAGAGTCGAGCTTTTTCTGGGAGAGGTAAAAAAAGTACAACGCCATGTGTATCCGGTTATCTTCAGGCGCCAGGGCCAGGGCGTGTTTTATGCTTTCCTCTGCCCTGTCATACTCGTTTTGGGCAATGTAGAGTCTTGAGAGGCTGAGAAGGGCCTTTGTCTGCTTTGGGTCAAGATCAAGGATGTTTTGATATTTTTCCATGAGGTCTTCAAGGGGTGCTTTTTCAAGGGCAAGAACCCCGGCCTCAAGATACCGACCATCGATATTGTCTGGATCTATTTTTAGAATCTCGTCGATTCGTCGTTTTGCCTCAGGGCGTTTATCCCCTGCCAGAAAAAAGGCCGCCAGTCTGGTCAAGGTTTCAACATTGCCTGGCTCCAGCTGTTCGAGTCTCAGGTATTCCGTAAATGCACCCTGGGCATTGTCAGTTTTCAAATAGGTTTCAGCCAGAAGTTTGCGGGCCTCAATGGAATCTGGGTCTGCATTGACAGCATTCATCAGCTGTATCTTTGCATTTTCATAGGCCTTTTGGTCAAAGTAGGACTTGCCTGATGAAAGATAATCTGCAGATTTGTCCTTTTCCTTTTCAGCCGAACAGGCTGTAACAAGGAAAATGATCCAGAAAAAAACAGTGACAAGGGAAAGGCGACGGCGTATCATGAGGTATCCTCCAAGGGTAAAGATTGCACATAAGAATAATCGATCTTGCCATCCGAAATAACATATTAAACTCTGGTTGGCGATTCTTTTTTACAGGACTCTTCCAGGGGCGTTTGATTTTTTGATTTTTGATCTGGGGAAAATGAAAACCATGAATGCAAATTTCAAATGGAAAATTGTTTTGATTGACGATGAAGCCGACATCAGGGAGGTAGTTTCCCTTGTGCTGACAGACGCCGGGTTTATTGTTGAAACTGCCGAGAATGGGACGGCAGGCATTGAACTTTGCAAGACCTTTTGTCCCCAGATTGTTATCACGGATATCCGAATGCCCGGAATGGACGGGCTTGCCGTTCTCGAGCATTTAAAAAAAAGATCGTCAGACATTGAGGTGATCGTGATCACGGCCTTTGGGGAGCTTGATTTTGCCATTCGTGCCCTTCAGCTGGATGCGTCTGATTTTATAACCAAACCGGTTTCAGAAAACGCCATTCACCTTGCCCTTAAACGGGCCATGGAACGGTATCTTTCAAGAAAAAAGCTCAAGGAGTACGCACGCTTTCTTGAACAGGAAAATGTCAACCAGGCAAAACTCCTGCACAGGGATAAACTCATCTCCCTGGGGCGTTTGAGTGCAAGCGTAGTCCATGAGATCAACAATCCCGTGGCCGGAATTCTCAACTACGCAAGACTCATGCTCAAGATGTTGAAGCAGGGAGGGCTTTCTGAACATTCAACCGTCAGGTTTACCGACCACCTCACCCTTGTGGCTTCCGAGGCAGAGAGAATCTCTACCATTATCTCAAGCCTGTTGACCTTTTCGAGGAAGACCGATTTTACCATTTCCAGGGTTTTGATCGACGAGCTTGTTGAACGATCCCTGGTGCTGGCCCGCCACAGGCTGGAACTTGCCGGAATTGGTCTGACCGTGAATGTTGAACAAGGAATCCCTGGATTTAAGGGGGATTTCAACCTGCTTCAACAATGCCTTATCAACCTTGTATTTAACGCAGTCGATGCAATGGAAAGGGGTGGTCTTCTTGAACTATCCGCCTCCTTTTGCCCTGAAACCAAAAGGGTATTGATCAAGGTGAGCGATTCAGGGGTCGGTATTGCCCCGGAAGACCTTGATCACATCTTCGAGCCGTTTTTCACGACAAAGGATGAGGGTCATGGTGTGGGGCTGGGACTTTCGATTGTGTTCGGAATCATGGAGCGTCACAGGGGGGGTGTGACCGTACACTCCCAGCCGGGCAGGGGGAGTGCCTTTACCCTGGAAATCCCAGTCTAAAGCCTTTGTCAGTTGCGGCCGAGGGCCATCCCTGGCCCCGGCCGTTCCGTTTCTGTTATTTTCCCATTGCCTGTCTGACTGCCGTAACCACATCATCCGGGCCGGGTTTAAACATCTTTTCATGGGTGGGTGCTACAGGCACGGGGATCTGAGGGGGAGCGACCCTTTTAATCGGACCCTTGAGGGCGTCAAAGGCCTCATCTGCAACCATGGCGGCAAGTTCGGCACCAAAACCGCAGAACAGATTGGCCTCATGCACCACGACCATACGACCTGTTTTTCGAACCGACTCAAGTATGGTTGCCCTGTCCAGGGGCACAAGGGATCTAAGATCGATCACCTCGCAGGAGATGTCAAGTTCGTTCAACTGCTTGAGGGCCTCCATGGCCGTGTACAGGGCCATGCCATAGGCAAGGATAGTGCAGTCTGTCCCCGGTTTCACAATGCGGGCCTTGCCAAGAGGAGTACGAAAATCCCCGGCCGGGACCTGGCCTTTCATTCGACCAAGCATCAATTCTTGAACCACAATAACCGGGTCTGGATCAAATATAGCGCTCATAAGCAGTCCCTTGGCATCTTCCGGGGTGGAGGGCCAGACTATTTTGAGTCCGGGGCTGTGGGCGATCCAGGCTTCAAGGTTGTGGGAGTGCTGGCTGCCGGCACCAATACCAACGCCTGCCTTGACCATCACGGTCAGGGGAAAGCTTGATTTCCCGCCGCTCATATATCTGAGTTTTCCCGCATGGTTGACCAGCATGTCGCTTGCCAGGGTGATAAAGGGGAAGAACATTATTTCCACCACGGGTTTCAGGCCCATGCACGATGCTCCCACTGCAAGTCCTGCAATGGCGGCTTCGCTGACCGGTGTGTCCTTTATTCGTCTTGGACCGAATTTTTCAAGAAGCCCGTGGGTGGGCCCGTTGGGGTCCAGGTGGATGGAAACTCCCACACCTTCGCCTGCTATAAATACGTTATCATCCTTTTCAAGGGCAATGGTAAGGGCTTCGTTCAGGGCTTGTCCAAATGTTTTTTCCTGCATGGTTTGGCTCCTTTATGGTTGGACAAATAGATCCGTCATCAGGGTGTCTGGTCCGGGATACGGGCTTTCATCGCCAAATTTCACGGCTTCTTCCACACGTTTTTCAGCGGCCAGATCTATATCCTGGATCTTTTTCTCATCAATCACACCCCTGTCCAGGAGCTTCTGGCGGTAGGAGCTGATGGGGCACCTTTCGGCCCAGGCCTCAAGTTCCTCCGGGTCTACATAGTGCTGGTGATCCTGTTCGCCGTGGCCCCTCATTCGATAGGTCCTGGCCTCCATCAGGGCAGGACCTTTGCCCGAACGACAATGTTCGACAAGCTCTTTCCCCAGGGTGTAAACCGCCTCCACATCATTTCCATCCACGCTCTTACCCGGCATGTTGTAGCCCTGGGCCCGCTTGAATATATCCAAGGTTGCGCTATGTTCGAAAAGCCTCTGGGCACCGGCAAAAGAGTTGTTTTCGCAGACAAACAAAAGGGGCAGTTTCCAGACCCCGGCCATGTTCATGGCCTCATGCACGCTTCCTTCGGCTGCGGCCCCATCGCCGAAAAAGACCACGGTCACTCCATTGTCACCTCTATACTGCTGGGCAAAGGCGGGACCCAGGGCCAGGGGCGGGCCTGCACCCACCACGGTGGATGTCATCAAAACATTTACTTCGGGGACGGCAAGGTGCAGGGTTCCAGCCTTGCCGCCGTTACACCCCGTAGCCTTGGCCATGATTTCTGCCATAAGCGTATTGGGATCGGCACCCTTTGCCAGAAGATGACCGTGGCTTCTGTGATTGGTCACCACTACATCCTCGGGTGTAAGTGCGAGAACCATGCCCGTGGAAATGGCCTCCTGGCCGTTGGCCAGAATCTGCATGCCGGGCAGTCGATACGGTTCCTGGCTGAGGATGACAATTTTTTCCTCAAATTTTCGTGTCAGAACCATATTTGAATAGAAACGGATCTGAAGATCAAGGGCGATCTGATTTTTTGACATAAACCCTCCTTTAGGTATTGAGTCTGATGAAGGCTGATGATACCTTCATTAGGCAATTAAACTGTTTACGTCAAGTAAAATAAGGAGGGGCCCATGCTCATTACAATTAAAACCAAAGCCAGAACCGAGATGATCGATATCACGGCCCAGGTGCGCAATGTGGTTCAAACATCCGGAATCAGGAACGGCCTTGTCCATGTTTTTTCCCTGCACACAACAGGGGCCGTTACAATCAACGAAAATGCCGACCCTGCCGTTAAAACAGATATTTTAAACACCATAAACCGGGTTATCCCCTGGGACGATAATTTCAAGCATATGGAGGGAAACTCTGCGGCACACATCAAGGTCAGCCTGTTCGGGCCTTCAGAAATCATTGCCCTTGAAGACGGCTCCCTTGTCCTTGGCACCTGGCAGGGGATATTCTTCTGCGAATTTGACGGCCCGAGGAATAGGCATGTCAACGTGAAGATTCTTGCCGATCCCCGATCATTGTAGTTCTTTTAAAATTGCCCTTGCATCGTCCGACCCGTCAAATTTTTCGTCAAGCTCCAAGGCCCTTTGAAACTGCCTGATGGCAAGGCCCTTGTCCCCTTTTTTGTGGTAGACAAGTCCCAGGTGATAGTGAACTGTGGGATTGTTAGAGATCCTTTCCAGACTGTCCAGAAGTTCGCTTGCAGCATTGCCGTACAGCCCTTTTTTGTAATATACATATCCAAGGGTGTCCATGATGCCCGGATCATTGGGCAGTTTTTTCTTTGCGGTTCTTGCAAGGAGGAGTGCTTCATCAAACCTGTCGGTTCTTTCGGCCAGATGGTAGGCCAGGTTGTTGGCTGCTGGAGCGTATTCAGGATTGATCTCAAGGGCCTTTCGATAATGCTCTTCGGCCTTGTCAAAGGCCTTATCAGCCTCGTAAATTGAACCCATCATCATATGGGGGGCTGGAAGGTTGGGGTCTTTTTCAATTAAAACCCTGTACTGATCCATGGCCTTTTTGCTATCCTGTTCGGCAAGGGCTATCATGGCTATGGAGCCATAGGGCTGTAAATAATCCGGGTTGGCCTTAATGGCCCTGTTGTAAGCTTCTTTGGCCTTGTCCATTTTTGTCTGGGCAAGGTATAGGTTGCCCTCAAGGTAGTTGACTGCGGCCAGGAAGGCCGGGTTGCCGTTTGCAAGCTCAAGCTTTTGACGGCACAGATCGTGGGCCTGAGTGAATTTATTCTGAATGGCCAGGTTTCTGATCTGAAGGGTGAACACATCCAGGAGCATGGCGTCTTTTTCCATTGCCTGGTTGAGATAGTTCTCTGTCTCCTCATACTGTTTAAGGGCTGATTTTAAAAGACCCATCTGAAAATACCCGGAGGGGTTTTCAGGGTCGAGCTCGATCAGGGAGGCAAATCCTGCCTCTGCCTTCTGGAGGTTGCCCGTGTTCATGTGGGTATTGGCCAGGATCATGGTTGCCCGATATTCTGAAGGGTTGAGCTTCAGCACCTCTGCAGCCTCGGCCTGGGCAAGGTCAAACGACCGTTCATGGTAATAGATGTCAGCCAGAAGAAGCCGGGCTTTGAGGTACCCGGGGTTGAGTTCCACTGCCCTTATGACTAATCCTTTTGCCATTTCGTTTTCATTAAGACCGATGTGGCAAAGGCCCTGAAAGTATAAAATCCTTGCATCCTTGGGGTTTTCTTTTTCAAGGTCCTGGAGGATCATCAGAGCCTCTTTAAATTGTTCATTAAAGACAAGGATTTCGGCATTAAGCATTCTTGCCTGTTTGAATCCGGGTCTCTGTTCGAGTATCTCTATTACAAGGGCCTTGGCAGCATCGATCTGTTTTTCTTTGTACAAAAAGCGTGCAAGGGTGGTTTTTATAACAAGGTTGTCAGGCTGGACCGCCAGGGCTTTTTTATACATTAAAAGGGCCTGGTCCGGGTTGTTCGTGAAATCATAAAAATCGGCGGTAGTTACATAGGGTTTTATCGCTTTGGGGGAAATCTCAACTGCCTTAAGGTACGCTTTTTCTGCCAGAGAATTGTCGTTCATTCTAAAGTAGAAGTTGCCAAGGATGATCCTGACGTCTGAATTTTCCGGGTTTTTTTCAACGGCAGTGAGCAGCTGCTCCTCAGCATCTTTGAATCTTTTTCCGGCAACAAAAAAATTCACCATTACTAATCTTGGTCGAATGGCTGCGGGGTCCACCTGAATAGCCTTGCCCAGCAACTCTTCTGCCTGTTTCAAATCCTGTTTGAAAACTTTAATCCTGGCAAGGGCCTGGAGGGCATTGATATGGTCAGGTTGCAGGTCGATGATTCTTTCAAGCAGGGTAGATGCGGTGTCAAGGCTTTTTTCCTGGGTAAGGATTTGAGCCTTTAAAAAAAGGGCGTCAGTGTTGTCCGGATCAAGTTCAAGAAGTTGTTCTATTTTTGCCTTTGCCTTTGCCGGTTCTTTGCCAAGAAGAAAAAAACCTGCGAGATTTATCAGGGCTTCTCTGTTGTCTGGGTCATGGGCTTCCACCCTGGTGTAGGCCTGGAAAGCCTCTCTTGGGTTTCCAAGTTTCATCAGGGTGTTGCCAAGGGAGGACCAGACCTTGGGGTCATCCGGTGCAATTTGAAGGGCATTTCGAAATTCTATTTCAGCCTTTTTGTAGTCACCTGCGGTAAAATACCTTTCGCCACTTTCCACACGGGAGTTCTTTTTTTCCTGGTCGGTTGTGCAGGCTGTAGTAAGAATGATCATTGTAAACGCAATAAATGCAATTGCAATTGCAATTAAAACGTTGTAGCGTTTTCGATGCATGGATCCTCCGGATCAAAAAGAATATGAAATGGTTTGTTTTTTTTTATAAAAATGTTACCTACATATTTATTACATTTATTATGGTCTAATGGTTTTTTTGTCAAACAAAAAACAAATTATAAAAAGATTCAATACTGTGATACGTAAACCGTTATGTCTCATCTTTTTGTTTTTTTTAATTGCTATGCCGACTCTTGTTCAGGGGTGGTTTGATGACCAAACACACGGCAGACCCTTTTTTACTAGAAAGGTGATTACCCCCACATCATCGGGCACCCTAGCTGTGTTTGATGATATTGCATGTGGCTCTGAAAGGGTTCTCATGCAGCCAAACCCCTTTTTTGTTCCGGTTGATATCGTTGATCTGGATATCTCCCTCCCCCTTCTTGTCACGACCCCCGTCTCTTCCATGGAGGCCCTTGACCGGCTCATGGCTGCCAACCTGAGGCTCAAACTTTTGATTGAGGAGTATAATGCCCTTAAAAAGAGGGCTGAGCAACTGTTGAAGAGCGTTTCGATTCCCTACCTGGATTCACCATGGATGACCTTTAAAGTAAAGGGTGACAATAATCTGGATGACCGGAGAAAAGATCTTGATACACGGATGGCTGGAGTCCTTTTTGATGTGCCCGGAGGGAGTAAGTCTCAATTCTCCCCTGGGGGTCTGTCGCCCTTTGGCAGTGCAGGCAGGACACCTGGAGCTGCTGGTTCCCCTCTGCTTCCTCCCAAGGCTTCAATGCCCGGGCAGAACTTTGACATTGCACCTTCAACCCATGAGTTTATCCCTATGGTGCCGGGGGGGGGCTCAAAGGATCTTCCCTGGATATTTGCCACTTTTTTCAAAGCCGGATCTTACTGTCTTGCCCATCGACTGGAAGCCTTAATTTATGGGACTATCTTGTTTTTCTTAGGTTACCTTATCACCCTGCAGGTGCGCCATGGTAAATAAAAGGACTTTTTTTCTTGTAATAGCTGCCCTGTTTTTTATCTGGTTTTTTTGGGTCAGACAGGCCACGACCCTGTCTTTTGAGCAGTCAGGGGACCTCTGTTTTGCCAGGAGAGACTACGGTCAGGCCATAGCTGAATGGTCAAAGGCCCTGGGTCAGAAGTCGGATCAAGATTTAGGTCAAGCCGGGATCATGGGGAAAATTGGCAATGCATATTTGCGGCTGGCAAAATTTGAACGGGCTGAAAAAATGTTTGAAAGGGCCTTGGCTATTGATCCGGAAGGGGTTGATATCCATTTTGAACTGGTTCGGTTAAATCTCTTGAATGGAAAATTTGCATCGGCTGAACAGCAATGCACCATGTTGAAAAAAAAGTTGCCCTTGGATCCAGAGGTTGAAATTATTCTGGGGGATATGGCTGTTCTGGATAATCGTCCTGAGATCGCAGAAACCTTTTACCGCAATGCATTGGATCTGTCCAATTCATCTCCCCGGTCTTTATTGAAACTTGCCACCTGCCTTGTCATGCTTAAAAAAAACAAGGAAGCCGAAACTCTTTTTGCCGTTGTAGACAAGCCCGGATTACGATCCCTGGAGGTGCTTATCCAGATGGCGGACTATTTCCTTGTTTCGGGTAGGGATGAAGATGCCGAGGCCTGCCTGGTTGAGGCTCTTCAAAAGCAGCCTGAGGATCTTGAAATTAAAGTTCGTCTGGCCCGGTTTTATCGTTCCACCAACTCCCTTGATAAGGCCGAGGCAGTTTTTACCTCCCTTGTTGCGGATGACCCGACTAACCTATACTTCAGGAAGATGGTCGGTGACATTTACATCTCTTTGAATAAACTGGATGCAGCCGAACGAACAATCCTCGATATGGGCGAACTCGTTGAGGTGCCCGATCCTGATTTTGAAATGCTCCAGGGTAAGTACTGGCTCTACCGGGGCAACTATGTGTATGCCATCACTCATTTTAAGACGGCCATTGATCTTGCGCCAGGGGTTTTCTGGGCACACTATCTTTTAAGTGTGGCCTATCTCATGGGGGGGCAGAACCAGCTGGGTGAAAACAGCCTTGAAAACGCACTCTTTTTCTATCCTGATCAACCACAGGCCCTGCTTTTAATGGCTTCAATTCTGAACAAAAAGGGGGATTATTCCCTGGGCCTTGATTATCTGAAACGCCTGAAGGATAAAGAACCGGATAACAGTCGTGCCCTTCGACTGGCAGGGTTAAACCAAATGGCCCTTGGATATTATGAACAGGCAAAGAGCTCATTTGCGTCGGCACTTGTAATAACTCCTCACGACCCGGCATCCCTTTATCTTCTTGGCGTTACAGCAGAGGCCTTGCATATGGAAATTCTTGCCGGGGATTGCTACAGTAGGGTCCTTGCCAAAAACCCGGGGGTCGGGGATGTTATCCATCGATATGCCACCCTTTTAATGAAACATGGCGATGTTAAGACTGTAGATGATCTGATCGCCCGTCTGTTTGAGACAAATAAAGATAATCCCTATTTCCACTATATCACAGCCCTTGTGGATGTATGGGTCGGACGGTGGGAAAGGGCGGAGGAGCGTTTTAACCAGGCACTGCTTTCAAAAGCCCCCCTTGGTGAAGCCCATGTGGGTCTTGCCAACCTCTACCTGTCCCAGGGCAGGATAAAGGATGCTGTTTCCACCCTGGAGGGGTGCACAACAGCAATTCCAGGTTTTGAAGCCGCCTGGACAGGGCTTGCCGCCATCTATCTGAAAACAGGTAAACCCCTTGAGGCACTTGCCGTGATGGAGCAGGCTGAAAAAAAACTGCCTGTATCTCCTGTCATCCTTGGTAACCTTGCCTGGCTCTACCTTGAGACAGAATCTGATCTGGATCTTGCCCTTGGCTTTGCCCGAAGAGCCTATGAACAGAGCCCGAAAAATCCCGCCATTGCAGATACCCTTGCCTGGGCATATTACAAAAAAGGGGCCTTTGCCCAGGCTAGCTGGCTTCTTGCCGCAGTTGAAGCCGAAGAGCCTGAAAATGGAGTAGTGCTGTATCACCATGGCATGGCCCTCTACGGCCTGGGTAGGCTGTCCGAGGCTGTTGAAAAGTTAAAACAAGCCGCCCGTACAGAGATTGGTGAGCCGGAACAGATTCGCATAAGAGAGGTTCTCACCCATGTAACCGATCCTGAGGAGAAACAACAGAGTCACCCCCTGTCAACAACGGGCGACACTCTTGATTTTAAATTGTTTGAATTTGAAAAGTCGCCGTTTGAGGAGCTTCAAAAATCAAACCCCAGTGAAGACATGCTTGAACCCCAGTGGCAATAATTTTAGAACTACCTTACCTTTAATTTTTCAGTGGAGGTATCTTATCATGGAAAAAGACGAAAAATCATTGCTCAAAAGGGGCATTTGGATTCAGGAAAAGGAGGGGGTGCTGACAATGGGATCACTTGATCCCAGGGATACAAGGGTGGTAGAGCTTTCTCCGGAATTTACCTTCACCATTTTTCAGCTTGAACAGGAGATGAAAGATGCCCTTTATGGTGATCAGGCCAGGGCTTTTACACCGGGCAAAACAAGGCTCAAGACTATTCTGGAAAGGGTTATAAAAGGCTTTGATACAACGGGTGTTCATGTCTCCATATCCTGCCCGGATTCTGCTGTTATTTATGGTGATTCTGACGGTCTTTTTGACCTTTTTTCCGGGTTCGTGAAAAATTCCCTTGAACATGAACTCTGCGGTGTGTCATCTCCTGCCATTCATATCTCTGTGTCGGTTGTCGGTGATACCCTGTGCATGGTTTACAGGGATTCTGGCACAGGTTCAGTAGGTAGTCGTCTGGACAAGGAAATTCGCTACATCAAAGAAATCCTCAAGGGTGAAGTAAACCAGAAGTCAACGCCTGGAAAGGGGTCCTACTTTGATATTGCCATAAAACAGCAGAAACCTTTTTAAAATGGAACAAACGATCAAAATATCTGTTCCTGAAGAGTTTAGGTTTCCAGGCATGTGCAAAATTCACCAGCGTTTTGACGTCCCCCCTGCCATTGAAGTGACAGAGGCTGTTGAAGAACAATGGCAGAAGATCAAGGGTCGTTTTATCCTGGAACCCGGGATTAGAATTGCTGTGGGTGTGGGCAGTCGCGGGTTGTCTAACCTGCCTGAAATTGTCCGGGCCGTGGTGTCAAGGCTTAAGGATGCAGGTGCCTGTCCCTTTATCACTTCGGCAATGGGTTCCCACGGCGGGGCAACGGCCAGGGGCCAGGCGGCATTGCTGGCCAAGAGAGGTATCACCGAGGAAAGTGTGGGGGCACCGATAGAGGTGACCATGGAGGTGGTTCGAATCGGTGAAGCGGACGGGATTCCGCTGTATATGGATCGGCTGGCCTTTGAGGCTGATGCCATCGTTCTGATTAACCGGGTAAAACCCCATACTGATTTTACAGGAGCCCTAGAGAGCGGGATTATGAAAATGCTCGTCATCGGCCTTGGAAACCGAGAGGGAGCTGAGTTTTATCATCGGGCGGCCGTTAATCGAGATTTTTACAACATGATCATTACGGCAGGTCGTAAACTTTTGGAACAGACAAAGTTTCTCTTTGGCGTAGCTCTGGTGGAGAATCAGAATCACATGACCTGTGAGGTGTGCATGGAGACCGGGGCACACATGGAAGATGCGGAAATTGAACTGTTGAAAAAAGCACGCAGGCTCTTGCCCGGGCTTCCCCTGGATGAGATTGATCTTCTGATCGTGGATGAGATGGGAAAGGACATCAGCGGTGCGGGCATGGATCCCAACGTGGTTGGGGGCAGGGGGAGCTGTGTGTGGAGTGCAGATCGTCCATGGCCGAAGGTGATGCGTATTTTTGTAAGAACCCTTACAGGGGAAACCCAGGGAAATGCCGCAGGCCTTGGCATGGTCCATGTCACAACGCCAAGACTCGTGGATGAGATCGACATGCAGGCAACGGCCGTCAACGCCATGACCGCGGCCTGCCCGGAAGACTGCAAGATTCCCATGACCTTTTTTACTGAAAAAGAGGCGATTGCAGCAGCCCTCATGACCATCGGGCCCTACACTCCTGAAGAGGTTCGAATCGTTCACATCAAAAACACACTTAACCTCACCCACCTCAAGGTGTCAACCGGGTGTTTACCCCTACTTAAGAGCAATAAAGAGATAACCATAACCTCTGAACCTGTGCCCATGCTCTTTAACGACTTTGGAACCCTCTTATAATCCGGAACGGCCGGAGCGAGGGATGGCATCCGGCTACAACGAACCTTGAAACTCCGCCAAATATGGCCCTCTGGCGGGAGTTTCCTATAAAAATATTGTGGACATCACCTGTTAAATGAGTGTATATTCGACTCTTATTTCTTGAGAATGATTGAAAGCGTAATAATTTAGGACGTTGTAAGGTTGGGATGCCATGAACCATCTGTTTGATTTTAAAAAGCTTGCACGGGAAAATGTCGCAGACATGCTTCCCTATATTCCGGGTAAACCCATTTTAGAGGTTCAGGAGGCTTATGGGCTTGGCCGGGTGGTGAAGCTCTCCTCCAATGAATGCCCGTTGGATCTGCCGCCGGGGCTTGGAAAGGCCGTTGCAAAGGCCGTGACCAGCGGCAACCGTTATCCTGATGCCCTCTGCCGTCGGCTCAGGGCAAAGATGGCGGAAAAACTCGGGATTAGCGTGAAGAATCTCATCTTTGCCAATGGGGCGGAAGAGGGGATTCGCCTGATCGCCCAGATTTTTTTAAACCACGGGGACATGGCCGTTATTCCTACCCCGATTTTTGATGCCTACAGTGTGGCCACAAGGCTCATGGGCGCAACTGAAATCTGCCTGCCCTTAAAAGATTATCGCATCAACCTTGATGCCGTGATTGAGGCGTGTGAAAAAAACAGCAGGGTCAAGCTTGTGTGGCTCTGTTCACCTTCTAATCCCACCGGGGATCTCTTGAAAAAGCAAGAGATGGACGTATTCTTAACCCGCCTTCCCCAAAACATCATGGTGGTTCTGGACGAGGCCTATGCCGAGTTTGTCACGGATGAAGGTGCTGCACACACCGAGGATTATCTTGGTAAAGATCCAAGGGTGATGGGTCTGAGAACCTTTTCAAAGGCTTACGGTCTGGCTGGGTTTCGCATTGGATATCTGGTGGCTGATCCCGGGGTTATAGAACTTGTCAACAATGTAAAGCTGCCGTTTAACGTTAACTCCCAGGCCCTTGCTGCAGCAGAGTACATGCTCGATGAAAAGTCCTTTGCTGAAAAACATGTGGCTCTGGTGGTCAAAGAACGGGAGTTCATGCGCACAGAGCTCTGCAGACGAGGTTTTGAGGTGCCGGATTCCCAGGGGAATTTTCTGTTTGTCAAAATCCCCAGGGAGTTGAATAAAAACGGGCAGGATATATTCAAGCTCCTGCTGCCTCAAGGGATGATTGTCCGGCCGGGAACGGCCTTTGGAGTGTCTCAATATTTCAGAATGTCCCTGGGATCAAGGGAGGATAATCTTTTGTTTCTGGAATCCCTTGACAGGGTACTTGCCTGAAATGTCTGAGTCAGTTTTTTTTGTGGTTTTATCTTAAACAGGATCTAATCTGAAAGTTGCAATTTTAAGGTGTAAAAAGGAGATTAAAAGATGAAGAAGTTTTTTGGTTTGTTGTTGATGGCGGGGGTGTTTCTGACAACCGTTGCACATGCGGGCGATGCCATTGTTGTGGGAACCTCGGCTGATTATCCTCCCTATGAGTACACCGATGCTGCAGGTGACTTTGTGGGTTTTGACATGGATTTGATCCGTGCCATTGGTGAAAAAATTGGTAAAAAGGTTAAAATCGTTGATATGGGGTTTGATACCCTTATCGCAGGACTGCAGAATGGAAAAATTGACGTGGTTATTGCCGCCATGCAGGCAAGTGATGAAAGAAAGAAAATGGTCGATTTTTCCAATGTCTACCATGAGATCAAAGATGCAATCCTGGTAAAGGCCGATTCAGACATTGAAATAAACTCTATTCATGATATCTCCCAGTACAAGGTCGCATCCCAGACAGGGACGATCCAGGAGAAATGGATCCAGGAGAACCTTGTTAAAAAAGGAAAACTTGCAGCTAAAGATTACTTTTCCTATGAACGGGTGGACAATGCCGCCATGGATATCAAGGCCGGTCGTGTTGACGTGCTGCACATCATAGCAGACCCCGCACTTTCCCTTGCCGAAAAGAACAACCTCAAGATTGCCCTTATCACCACGGAAGCGGTTTCCGCCGGCCAGAGCCTTGCCGTAACCAAGGGCAACACAGAGCTTCTGACCCTTATCAACAGGGCCATTGAAGAGCTCAAGGCAGAGGGGATCTTGCAGGAATTGATGGATAAGTATAAGCTGCTCTAACCGGGCAACGATCATGGATTCTTTTAGTACGATGGTGCAGTTTCTTCTGCCCGGCCTGGGGATTACCCTGCTTGTGACCCTTATCGCACTTTTCATGGGGTGTTTGATTGGGGTCTTCATGGCTGTGTTGAGGGTGTACGGCAATACCTTTGCGAGAACCGTTGCCACATCCTACAGCATTGTGGTTCGGGCAATCCCTGTGGTCGTGATTATTTTTATCCTCTATTTTGTGATATCGGAATTTATAGATCTCTCAGCCTTCATGGCAGGAGCCGTGGCCCTTGGGTTTGCAAGCGGAGCCTACCAGACGGAAATTTTCCGGGGGGCCATCCTTTCCGTTCCCCAGGGACAGATGACGGCGGCCCGTGGAATCGGCATGGGCCGGGGCAAAGCCATTCGCTGCATCATCATGCCCCAGGCATTGCGCATTGCCATACCCTCACTTATCAACGAGGTCTCCCTGGTGTTAAAAGATTCTTCGCTTGTGTTTGTCATCGGAGTTCCCGAACTTTTACGAAGGGCCCAGTACGCCAGCGCCAGCACCATGAAGCCGTTGCTGGCCTTTGGAACAGCCGCCCTTTTTTACATCCTGCTGACCCTTGTATTGAGTAAGTTCCTCGAAGCTGTTGAACAACGATTCTCACTCAGCTCCTGACAGACAGTAAAAATGGAAACGTAAGATAATGATCAAACCCCTGTTACGCATAAAAAATCTGCACAAATCCTTTGGTAAGATTGAGGTGATCAAGGGGGTCAGTTTTAACGTGAACCCCTCCGAGGTGATTGTGATCATCGGCAGCAGCGGAACCGGAAAAAGTACCGTGCTCCAATGCCTCAATCTGCTGCACAGGCCGGATTCCGGTCAGATTTTTCTCCAAGACCAGGAGATTACATCCCCCGGTGTGGACGAGGACAAGGTTCGCCAGCAGATGGGGATGGTCTTCCAGGAGTTCAATCTTTTCAACCATCTCAGCGTACTCAACAATGTGGCGGTGGGCATGATCAAGGTACTCAAGGTTCCCACCGTGGAAGCCCGGCAAAGGGCGAGGGACGAACTCAAAAAGGTCGGCATGGCCGACCATCAGGATAAATATCCGGCTCAGCTCTCCGGGGGGCAAAAACAGCGGGTGGGTATTGCAAGGGCTCTGGCCATGGGTCCCAAGGTCATGCTGTTTGACGAGCCGACTTCGGCCCTTGACCCTGAACTTACAGGGGAGGTGCTTGCCGTAATGCAGGAGTTGGCCTCTGAAGGCATGACCATGGTTATTGTCTCCCATGAGATGGGGTTTGCAAGACAGGTGGCCGACAGGGTGATTTTCATGGAAAATGGACTCATTGAAGAGGAGGGTACCCCGGATCAGATTTTCTGCGATCCCTTCTCCCAGCGAACCCGGGCGTTTTTGTCCCTCATAAACCAAGGCGAAAACCCCGGGGGCGAGATTCAATGACAGAGTTTCTGGCCTATGCCTCCATGGCCCTGCCTGAAATGCTAAGGGGCACCTTGATTACCCTGAAGCTTACGGTGGGAGCCTTGTGCATCGGCATTCTCATCGGTCTACCCCTCTCCCTTGTCAGGGTCTACGGCGGTAAGCTGTTGCAGCCCTTTTGCATGGCCTACCTGACCCTGTTTCGGGGGACACCCCTATTGGTGCAGCTCTTTGTGGTCTACTATGGTTTGCCGGAACTTGGAATTTCATTTTCCCGCATGACAGCGGCCTTTCTCACCCTTGGATGCAACAGTGCAGCCTACCAGTGTGAATATTTCAGGGGTGCTATTCAGGCCGTTTCAAAGGGGCAGATGCAGGCGGCAAGGGGAATCGGCATGGGCAGGCTCCAGGCTGTAAGGCACATCATCCTTCCCCAGGCATTGCGGCTTGTGATACCGGCCTGGTCCAACGAATTCATTGCCATGGTAAAATACACGGCCGTTGTTTTCCTCATAGCCGTGCCCGATTTGATGAGCAGGGCCAAGATGTTATCCAGTCAGAACTTTGCCCCGATCCAGACCTACATACTTGTGGCTATGATCTACCTTGTGATTGTGGGCGGGCTGAGCCTTGTGCTTCATTTTGCGCAGAAACGTCTTACCGTGCCCGGGTTCGATTTCGGTCAGGATGCCCGGTGATGATTGTACACATTGGCTAAAGCCCGGGTAAAGCAGATAAGGAATCAGGTACGAATATGATTAAACTACCGGGTAAACTACCAGGTAAGGGATCGAATAAGGTACAGGGTAGGGCACAACCACCTGCCCAGGCAAAATTCAGGCGGGACTTGACGGCTCTTTTAGGCAAGGAAAACTGCCTCTTTTCCCCGGAAGATCTTTTGACCTACTCCTATGATGCAAGTAACGAGCGTGCCCTGCCGGATGCCGTGGTGTTTCCCATGGATGCGGGCCAGGTCTCTGCCGTAATGTTCTATGCCAATGAACATGGAATACCCGTGGTGCCAAGGGGGGCTGGTTCAGGCCTTACCGGCGGTTCCGTTGCGGTAAACGGCGGTATCGTCCTGGTGCTGGAACGGATGAACAAAATAGTCGAGCTTGACACAGAAAATCTGTGCGCCGTGGTCGAGACAGGGGTGATAACGGCCCACCTCCAGGCGGTAGCAGCCAGGGAAGGCTTATTCTATCCGCCGGACCCTGCAAGCAAGGACTTTTCCACCATTGGCGGCAATATAGCTGAAAATGCCGGCGGAATGCGGGCGGCAAAGTACGGGGTCACCAAACAGTATGTGCTGGGACTTGAGGTCGTGCTGCCCAACGGAGAGATAATTAACCTTGGTTCAAAATGCATCAAGGACGTGGCCGGATATTCCATGACCGAACTTTTTGTGGGCTCTGAAGGCACCTTTGGTATAATTACAAGGGCAATTATCAAGCTGATTACACTGCCTGAAATCGTTAAAACCCTGGCCATCTGTTTCGCAACCATTGGTGATGCGGGCCGGGTTGTCCCCCTGGTCTTAAAAAGCGGGGTTGTTCCCTGCACCCTTGAGTTCATTGATTCAACCTGTTTACAGGCCGTTCTGAACATGGATTCAGTCCACGGTATCGATCATCAGATTCCCCAGGAGACAAAGGCCATGCTGCTGATTGAGGTGGATGGGCCGGCCCATGTGGTGGACCGGGATGCACAGACGGTCCTTGATATTTGCAGACAATCCAGGATGCTCAGTTCCCGTATGGCTGAAACAGAGCTGGAACGTGAGGGACTCTGGCGGGTCAGACGTTCCATCCACGGAGCCATCACGGGTTTGTGCCCCAAGTGGCTGGAGGAGGATATTTCAGTTCCTCCGGCATCCATCCCCCTGATGCTCGAACGACTCCAGGAGTTGGCCAGGAGGGAGAATCTGCGGATTTTAAGTTTTGGACACTATGCGGACGGCAATATTCACCTGAGCGTATCTGAACAAGACACCCCTCTGTCACCTGAGCGGGCCGGGGTTGTCAAGGCTCTGATATTCTCTGAAACGGTGAAGCTCGGCGGCAGGATTGCAGCAGAACACGGTATCGGTTCTGTGAAAAAAGAGTATCTGGGGCTTAATCTGGACGACGCCACCCTTAACTTCGCAATGAGGCTCAAGAAAATGGTTGATCCCAGGGGGATTCTCAATCCAGGCAAGGTTTTTCCCGATCGTGTCTGGAGTGAAGCCTTTGGCGCAGACCACAAAAGTGTCGATATAGACAAATAAACAAGATCTGGCAGCCACTCATTTGTTCAGATCACTGTCAGCCTTGATATAGGTCCAGGGCATCTGAACATAGCTAAACAGCTTTGAAGTTTTAGGCATTGAGTATTGATTGAAAATCCTGGGTATGTTTATGCCGATTCCAAGATAGATCCTTCGTTCCCTATCCTGTTTATCCGGGTATCCCCTTGTGTAATATCCCAGGTGGATTTCTAAATGTTTGAGGCGGGTGTCCCGGGTAAAATCAAACCCATCAAATTTAAGCGCCATAATCATCTTCTGGTGTTCGTAGTCCGTTGTAAAATCTGTTTTGTCAAACTCAGGCAGGTATTCAATCCTGAAATCGATTTTTTCCGATAAGAAGGGGCGGGTATAGAAAAGATATCCGGTTGCGGTGCCGATTAAATTCATAATGAAATCTTCATGGGAAAAACCATAGCTGCTGAACGAGTCTCCGATTTCCATCCAGGAAACCATTGCAAAGGAAGACAAGGAGCCTAAACGGGCACTTTGCCTGGTGCTATAACCGCTGTTTTCATAGAATGCGGCAAGGATATGGGAAAAAGTGTAGGAAAAATAAAAATGACCAAGCTTGTCAGCCCCCCCATGGTCACTATTTCGTTCAAACCATCCTTCTTTTGCCATGTGGGGATCATTTTTAAAATAATCCCAGTTTAATACCCCCCATGCGGTGATTACGCCCAATCCAACGGCATTGGTAATTATCACTTTTTCCTGCTTTGAAAAATCGGCTTTAAATCCTGAAACATCCAGGGGCGAAAAGAGTGAAACAAGAAAAACGACCCCAAAGATAGTATTTTGTAAGACGGGCTTAAAATAATATTTCATTGCCCCTCCAAGTAAATTTAAACAACAAAACTACAGCATTAGATCTCTTTTAATTGCCTGCGCCTTCATTTTTTTACGTTCCTCAACTTTTTAAAGTTAATCATATTGCAACCTAGGGATCAAGACACAAAACGATATACGAGACAATTCTTAGGATGAACCCCGGCTGATTCACAGTAATCAGAGCTGCTTAACTTCCCTTTCCTGCAGAAACAAGATTTTGCTCCTGACGTTCCAGTTATTAAAATATCGGCCTTGATCATAATGTTCACCATTTGTCATAATTGATGGTTCGATGGATGATCCGGCCCGGACAAACATTGCATTGGTCGAAACGATGATCAAGGCCAAAATATCGGTTTGATTGGAATGGTAAATGTCAACACAGCTTTTGATTAATTGGATTTTATCTTGCAAATTATTCGGGAATACTATATTAAGACTACGATTTGCCTGGGTGGTGGAATAGGTAGACACAAGGGACTTAAAATCCCTCGGAGATTATCTCTGTACGAGTTCGATTCTCGTCCCAGGCACCATTGATATCAAGGCTTTCAGCGATTTTCGTTGGAAGCCTTTTTAGCTTTAAATCAGGCAAAGGCGCTTCTGAGGAGTCCTTTTTCTATTTTTGCTTTTCGTTCTGGATTGTGTAAGACGTTCCATATGTCGATACACCATGATTTGTAAAAAACTTTTATTTGTGTGGTTCTTCTATTAGGTTAGGACAAGTTATGAAATTTCCTTGATTTAATATCATCATTGTGAAATAGGTTTTAACGTTCTGAACGTATCACAGGTTGTTAATCCAGACGATATCCTGAGCAAAACCTGAAAACAAAGACAATTACAAGAAAAGAAACGGTAAGAATGACTCCGGAAAAATAGAAGATGGCCCCGTGGCTTGACCGAGGCAAGTTCCATAAAGGTCAAATTCAATAAGATCCTAATCTCTGATGTTACCGGCGTGGACCATAGTCTTGGTGTCATGGGGGAGTTGTTTATCAAGGAGTTTGAGGCTGGTAAATGGATACAGGTATAGGAGCCGTGGATGGAGATCAATGAACAGAAAATAAAAAAAATCATCGCCAGGGGTGAAGGCCTGGCCCTTGAATTTAAAAGTGACCGAAAGTGCTTGCCGGATCGGGACCTTATTGCGGCGCTGGTCGCATTGGCCAATACTGACGGTGGGGAACTTCTCCTGGGTGTGGAAGACGATGGCACCATAACAGGTCTTCATTCCAACCACCAGAACACAGCAGGCCTTCCTGCTTTGATTGCCAACAAGACTAGTCCGCCCATTTCTGTCCATGTGGAGCAGGTTGAAACTCAGGATGGTTTTGTTGCCAGAATCATTGTCCTTAAGTCCCGTCAACTTGTTTCAACCTCCGAAGGTCTTTTGCAACGTCGACGTCTCAAAATTGACGGAACCCCCGAAGCCGTGCCGTTCTACCCCCATGAATTTGCCCAGCGTCAGTCATTCCTTGGCTTGCTTGATGCCTCAGCTGCCCCGGTCATGGGTTTGTCTTCTGCAGACTTGGATTCTTTGGAACGGCAGAGAATTCGGGAGGCAATCCGCAGATTTGGCGGTGACCTCTCCCTGCTTCCTCTGGCAGACAATGAGTTTGATGGAGCCCTAGGGTTCACCATTCGTGTCGACGGGGTACCAAAACCCACCGTTGCCGGTCTGTTGTTCCTGGGCAGGGAGATGGATCTTCGTAGCCATATTCCCTCCCATGAAGTTGCTTTCCAGGTCTTGGACGGCACTGATGTTAAGGTCAATGAGTTTTTCCGCAAACCCTTGATCCAGATTTTTGAAGAGGTGGAACAACTTTTTAAGCCGTGGATTATAGAAAAAGAGACTCAGGTGGGGCTTTTCAGGGTCCCTGTGCCCAATTTTGATCGACGGGCCTTTCGGGAGGCTTTTGTGAATGCCCTGATCCATCGGGATTATTCCCGCTTGGGAGCGGTTCATATACGCATTGAAAATGAGGGTATGACCATCTCCAGCCCAGGCGGATTTGTCGAGGGGGTCACCCTGCAGAATCTCCTGGTTACTGAGCCCCGTCCTCGCAATCCCCTCCTGGCTGATATTGCAAAACGGATAGGCCTGGCAGAAAGAACCGGACGCGGTATTGACCGAATTTTTGAGGGTTTGCTTCGCTATGGACGTTCCGCACCCGATTATACCCGTTCAGACACCACCTCAGTTGTCCTTCGTGTCAGCCATGACGAGGCAGATTTTGATTTTCTGGAAATGATTCTGGCCCAGGAAAACAGCTCTGGCCGAGATTTGCCCCTGGACAGTCTTATCATCCTTTCAAGGCTCAGGGATGAACGGCGACTCACCACCATGGACCTGGCCCCATCCACCCAGAAGTCAGAACAGGAGACCCGTGCTGTTCTTGAAAAACTGGCCGAAGCCGGTATGGTTGAATCCCATGGAACCGGCAGGGGCAGGAGTTATACCTTAAGTCTCAAGGTGTATAAAAAAACGGGACAAAAGGCCGCTTATGTTCGTCAGGCAGGGTTTGAACCCATTCAACAGGAACAGATGATACTAAGCTATATTGATAAACATGGGTCCATCAAACGGGGGGATGTGATGGATTTATGCCACCTCACCCAAGCCCAGGCCTATCATCGGCTGAACAATATGAAGAAACAAGGCAAAATTCAGCAGCAGGGAACCAGACGGGGTGCATTCTATACACAAATGGGCTGAGTTATGCACATGTGTTAAAACTTATACACGCATGCATAGAGGGTGCATATCAACCAAAAAGCTAAGTGCCATGATAGTGGATTTAGAAAGTTAGGGGTCCAAGTTTAGCACAAGTTTAGGGGTCAGGCCTTGAAATCTTACATTGTAAAAAAAATTTGAGATTCCTATCAGGCGACCATCGCTTCAACCCATCGAAACCCTGCAAGGGAAAGTGGAATGTCAGTCATCCTATGCCTACCGTGCCTAATTTGTGCCCGTCAAGGTCAAAAGTTCCCAAACATTTCCAAACGAAACCAAAAGTAAGGCTCTGAGATGCCCGTCAGTTAAGGGGTTGAAAAAGCTGAGGATTCAAATTTTTTACAAAAGGCACTTAAAATCCCTCGGAGATTATCTCTGTACGAGTTCGATTCTCGTCCCAGGCACCATTGATATCAAGGGTTTAGCTGAATTTCGGCTAAATCCTTTTTCTTTTATGATTTTTGAACTGTTTTACCGGCCCCGCTCTGACCCCGCCTTGTAGCTGATAGGTCCTGACTCCCGAGAGAAGCGCATGAACAACCTTGCTTGTTGTTCTCACGTCCTTGCTCAGCCCGGTTTCGGCACCGCCGTGATCCAGGTGGTATTCCTGTGGTTGATCACGCCCTGTTTTGTGAAAAGTCACCTTTTCTCCACTAATAAACAGCCGATCAGGCAATCCATGGGAGAGTTTTACCTCGTAAGTGTTCTGCGCATCCCCCAAAGCAAAATGGAGGACAAAGGAGATGGATTTGGTCACCTTCAGACCATAGTGCAGGAGCTGGCTGACACCATGCTTGCCGACATGGTTTTGCAACGCGCCTGTTGTCACATGGTTCAGCAGGCTGAAGAAAGAGATCAGATTGCTTTTTCCTGAACCATTGGCACCCAGTAACACTGTCATATCCCCGAAGGAAATCTCCTGCCCATCGTGGGCATCAATGGACTTAAAGCCCTCTAACGCTATTTTGGTCAGTTTCATCTAATCTTCCTTTGCTTCCAGGGCGGGGATCTTTTTCAAGATCGAGCCAAGTTTGGAGTCGTTGATTTTTACGCCGCCGCTTAAGTCGATCTTCACCTGTTTAGCGGCCAGGTGATATTCTCTTCATAGTGCTCCTCGCCGAAGACAATACTCAGAAATTTGCGGAGTCATTTTTTTGTTGTGGTCAGTAACAAATACAATGCTCCGGCCATGCCTGTTAGTGGGGCAGGCGCAACCCTCCCATTGATTAAACCCTTTGAGAGTTATACAAATCATCATCTCTCTGTCAAGCTGTCTTTGCCGATTTAAGCCGATTGTTCACTAGCAAGGATGATTTTGTAAGTTTATGAGTTCTTGTAATTACAAGAATACTGCCCCTTCCAAAAAACATTGAACGTCATGCCCGTTATCTCCTTGATTATTTATCCCTACCGTGCAATGCCATATACAATATTATCGAAAATTTGATTTGGAGCTCCTGAATGACACTTGATTTACCTTCTCTTGAAACTTGGCTATGGGGTTCTGCTGACATCCTGCGTGGAAGTATCGACAGTTCTGATTTCAAAAATTATATCTTCGGCCTGCTGTTTTTGAAGCGGGCGAATGATGTGTTTGATGAAGAAAACGAAAAGCTTGTTGAGGAAGAAAACTGGGATATAGAAGCCGCAGCAAGTGACCCGGATTATCATAAATTTTTCATTCCTGACACTGCCCGCTGGCAAGCCATCATTGAAAAGACCGAAAACATAGGCCAAGCCATTGATGAGGCCCTGGCAGCCATCGAAGAGGAAAACCCCAACCTCGAAGGTGTTATGACCGCTGTACATTTCGGGAACAAGGATCTCCTGAGGGATGCCCTCCTTCAACGGCTCCTGAACCACTTCAACAAGTATTCCCTGAAGAACAAAGACCTTTACACGCCAGACCTTCTGGGTGATGCCTACGAGTACCTCATCAAGATGTTTGCCGATGATGCCGGTAAGAAGGGTGGCGAGTTCTACACGCCCAAGGGTGTCGTTAGGCTGATTGTTCAACTGATAAAGCCGGAGCCTAAAAATTCCGTGTATGACCCCACCTGCGGTTCCGGTGGTATGCTTGTTGAAAGCGCCAGATACATTGCGGAACAGGGCGGTAAGGTAGGGGAACTCCTGGATGCCAGTTTGTTCGGGCAGGAAAAGAACCTCGGCACCTGGGCTATTTGTAAAATCAACATGATTCTCCACAATTACTCGGATGCTGATATCAAAAAGGGCTGTACATTGTCTACCCCGAACCATTCGACTTCCGATGGGGAACTGATGATTTTTGACCGGGTAATCGCCAACCCTCCCTTTTCCCAGAACAAATGGTGGGACCCCATTGAGGTTGATGTCAAGGTCAATGAAAAAGGCAAAGAGGTCGCTCCGAACTACACCAAAGCCGTGTCAGACCCCTATGGACGTTTTCAGTACGGCATCCCTCCCCGTGGCTATGCCGACCTTGCCTTCCTTCAGCACATGATAAGCGTCTTGAAGCAGGGTGGTAAACTGGGCATTGTTCTCCCCCATGGAGTTCTATTTCGGGGTGGCTCGGAAGGCAAAATCAGAACGGGCATTTTGAAGGATGATATCCTGGAAACTGTTGTTGGTCTTCCCTCCAAACTCTTTTACAACACCGGTATTCCCGCATCGATTCTCGTTATTAACAAGGCGAAGCCCACGCATTTGAAGAATAAGGTCATCTTTATTGATGCCAGCCAGGATTACAAGGAAGGTAAGAACCAGAACCGCCTTGAAGATGAACACGTCAAGAAAATCATCGATGCCTACGATGCCGGTCAAGCGCTTGACAAGTTCATGCGCATCGTCGATATGAAAGAAATCAAAGAAAACGACTACAACCTGAATATAGCTCGTTACATTGACACCAGCGAAGAGGAAGAACCTGTGGATTTGGTGGCTACGCTTGCCAGCATCAAGGAGATTGAGGCCAGGGAACAGGAGATAGATGCCAAGCTGGCTGGATACTTGAAAGAGTTGGGGTTGTAGGATGGAGCAGAGAGAAGGGTATAAAAAGACGAAGATAGGGTGGATACCTGAGGACTGGAGGTTGGATAAAATGAAAAAATTCAGCACTCTAATAACAAAGGGCACTACTCCTACAACATTAGGTTTTTCATATCAAGATAGTGGGATAAATTTCGTCAAAATTGAGAGCATTGATAGCTTTGGACAATTTATCCCAAAATTATTCGCTCATATTTCGGAAGATGCTAATTTTGCGTTGAAACGTTCCATACTGCATGAGCATGACCTTTTATTTTCAATTGCTGGGGCGTTGGGACGAGTTGCTATTGTCAATAAAAGTATTTTGCCTGCCAATACAAATCAGGCATTGGCAATAATAAGGTTGAATGATAGCCGGGATATTAGCAGGAATTACCTGATGGTCTATTTGAAAAGTCAAATTATAAAGGACCACATTCAAAAAATTTCTGTTCAATCAGCACAAGCAAATGTAAGCTTAAATGATGTGAATAATTTCCCTATTCCGCTTCCACCCCTCCCAGAGCAACAAAAAATAGCCTCCATC
>Ga0265295_1001727_pt1 | contig 37421 bp, 28 predicted proteins | sample Munlansysbiofilm_FD_192503 | JGI IMG/M metagenome (GOLD analysis project Ga0265295, IMG submission 192503) | Leachate microbial communities from a municipal landfill in Southern Ontario, Canada - Methane capture system biofilm | ecosystem: Engineered > Solid waste > Landfill > Unclassified ... | reverse complement strand
GTCGAAGAGACTTTAATCTCAATAAAAAAAGCACAATCTAATTTCTATTTTGTACAGAGGACATAAACATGTTTAACTTTTTTACTGACGACATAAACTCAAACTTCAATAAAATATCTACTGACAAGACTTTTAGAGATTAAAAAAATTGCTAATACAAACGAGCGAAAGAACCACCAAGTTGTTTTTTAAAGCATCTAAATGTTTATTCCCCTTCGACAAAAGCTCACTTCGGCAGGCTCAGTGCATCGCCGCACATCGCAATGCATCGCTTCGCTCTGTGCATCGCATCATAAGTAAGAACAAAGTTTAGTGTTTTTATCATCATTTGTTTGTGGGTGTAAAGTTGGTAAAAGTTGAGAAAGTTTGAGTTACAAATCCGAGCGAGTTGGAGGAATTAGCAACACTTGGATTGCAAAATAAATCGGAGTGAGCAGCCGTGAGCTGGTGATTCTATTTGTATCATTTTGGTATTCTTTGACAAACCCTTGATTGTTTGATAATATTAGTTAAAACATCTGATTTTCTCATGAGAGTTTTATTGAGCCATTTTTTTCCACAATTTAGTCGCAATTTCTTGAGCTTTTCTTACGACCTGATTTTCGTCAACTGTTTGGATAATTCTGTTTTTAACAATTAGTTTTCCATCCGAGATAACATCAGTTATAATAGCTGAATTAAATCCGAATAAAAAATGTCCGTAGAAATTGTCCATATTCAATGGAGTAGGAGACGCATAGTCTAAGACAACAAGGTTATTATCTCCATCTCCTTTAAAATTATTTAGTTTTAGATAATGATGAATATTTCGAAATCTTTTATAAGTAGAGTCGTAATTAATCTTATCATTTATTTGAGCAGCAAAGAATGCGAATTTTGCACTTTGTAACATATCACTGTGCATGCCGTCTGTGCCTAACATAATATTGTTACCTAATCCTGTGCCTGAAAAATGTCCAACTTTGTTATTTAGGTTACTTTCCATATTTTGAACTACCCAAGAGTTGGAGTTTTTTATTAGTTCTATTTCGCAATGGTCAAGGTGAATGCAATGTCCAAGAATTGTTTTTGATGAATTAAGAACCCCAAACTTATGCAATCTGTTAATTACTCTTTTACCATAAGTTTTTAAGCAGTGTGCTTGGTCCGAGAGGTCTTCGGCAACATGAATATGTATTCCGGAATTGTAATTATTCATCAAAGTTACAGCATTTTCGAGAGTATTGTTTCCAACGGTAAATGATGCATGTAATCCGACAAGTGCTTGTTTATTTTTTAGATAAGATTCTGTTTCTTTTAATCCTTTATTGGTGATATTCATTCCATCTCTGTCAGATATTTCGTAGCATAGCAAATGTGACACTCCAATTTTCTCAAATGCATTGGCTATTATTTCTAAGGAACCTTCAACAGCAAAAGGAGACGCATGATGGTCGATAGCAAATGTGCTACCTGCTTTTGCACATGCAATAGCAGTTGTTAATGCACTATATTCAATCATTTCTTGGTCTAAACATTTGTCTAATGTCCACCAAACATATTTTAAAATTTCCTGAAAATTTTGGGGATTCTTTTTTGGTGCTCCCATTCCTCTCGATAGAGATGAATAAACATGATGATGACCAACACCAAATGATTTGGTTACAAGTTTCCCTGAACAATCAATTGTTTCAACATTTTTATAATTTTCAATTTCAGAATTTGAAATAAACGAAATATTATTGTCAATTCCTTTATTTACCAATATGCTAGTTTTAGAAAATTCTAAGCTTTGCCAATCAATATATGTTGCATTTTTTAATATTATCATAATTTTTATTTTGTTATTCCAATTATATGATAAAACTGTGATTCTCAATCTTCGATAAAAACTCAGTACATCGCAGTACAGCACTCTTCATTTTGAACTCTTATGGTTTCGGTTTACTAAAAGTTTATACTGTCAACCATTTTTATTCTTACTTTTATTTGTCAGCAAAAATCAGCAGATGTTTTTGTTGATGGGAACTCAAAGCATCTAGGCATATCGCTTGACCAACAAAAAAGTTGATTTACGCAGTTCTTTACTTTGGTAAAGATACTGTTTTTTTTTAAGTTGATATATTATTCTACTTTAAATTGTGTTTTTTTTAATACCTTAGATATTCGGAGAAAGGTCGACGCTACCCCTAACTCTTGAAGGGGAAAGCCGACGCTACATCTGGGGTGTCGTAAATCTATAAATAATCAATAATGTTTTCCCCCCATATATCAATTTAGAGCTATTTTTCTTTTTACAGATAATGAATCACATAAATTTTCAATTTTCCATTCTTTAAGCATCTTACATGTACAGGAATCGATTGCTTTTTTTATTTCATCATCTAATAAATTTGACGTGAGTGCTGGTATTATTAGAGCTAAATCGGTTATTCCATTCATGGGATTTTTACTTAACTCATTTTTGTATTTCCCGAATGTTGTTTCAACAATATCTGACGTACACACAAGCATTTTTAAATGCTTTCCTATCAAAGCTGAATTTGTATTTAAATATTCTGTAAACAAGCATTTAAAATCATTATTGTCCGATAAAAACAAAAAAAAGATCACACAGTTTTCTAAGTAATTGATATTCAGGCATAAAATTTTTAGATTCTATACTTTTCCAAAAGCAAGCCCCATCTATAATAAAGTTGGTTGCATTAATTCGTCATAAGTTTTTTGCCAATCTTTATCAGGATTTTCTACAAATCTAATCAAATGTATATAATTAAAAAGATGTATTTTGCAAAAACTTACTAGATTTGAAAAAGCCCATGACCTTCTAAGTGTTTTCTGAACAACAGTCATAAGGAGATTAGCAATTAATGCACAATATATCTGTATTTTAATTGCATTTTCATTATCCCCTATAAAATATTTAAGAGGGAAATTTTGTTTTAGTTGTTTGAAAAGCGATTCAATTTGCCAACGAATTTTATATAAAGCTGCTAATAAATCTGCTCTCATTTCAAACAAATTGGTGAGAAATTCAAATTTACGCTTCAAAATTCTGTCATAAAAAATGACTTTACGTAATTTTAGTTTTGACACTTCTTTTTTTTCTTTTACTGTTACTTCAATAATGGTATCTTCAAGAACCCCACTATGTATATAAGATTCTATTTCTTTTTGTTCAATGATATTATATACAGCATTGTCTTTAATTCTTGTAACAAATCCAGTTCCTGAATTGCAGAACATCTGAAATGCTTTATAATCGTTATATCCTTTATCAAAAACATAAATGGTGGTTTAATCGAGCTTAAGTTTTTTTAATAAAACATGGTCGCTTGTAGCAGCATAAGTAAACCACACCATTTTAGGAACAGTTTCATCAACATTAATAACGGTATGTACTTTTATTCCACCTTTACGTTTGCCAGACTTTGGTTTACGTCCAACACATTTCATAATATCTTGAAAAAGACTTATAGTAGTACTGTCGAAAATTTCTATTTGTTTGTTTATTACCTGTTTAATGCGGCTGTCCGATAAAATATAAGCATATTGATGTAATAATCCGTGATAAATTTTACCAAAAACATCTGCATCTCGGCGAATATTAGCATCAGCTAAGGTACTTTTCTTTGGGATATGATTTAATTGAAAATGTTTTGTCTTTCCTGCTAATCCAAGCATCCCTCCAGCTACTTCTCTTAATGAAGAGCATTTAGCAAAACAACATACTTATAAGATGATCTTTTGTCGTAAATTTCTTAACATATCTGTCAGAATTAGTCGATTTTACTGTTGATGTAATGATTTTAGAATCAATTAAAGAAATCAGCTGTCCGAAAACAGAGGTTCCAAAAAAATGTGTAGCTTTGTTCATAGTAGAATTTTTTTATTTGCATAACAAATCTACAAAAAAAAGAGAAAGGAAGATTTATTTCTTCCTTCTCTTATTTTTTTTTATCGGACACTAATGAAATAATATATGAATTTATTTTTACTTTTAGCCGCTAATGAAAATTACTAAAAATGGCAATGCAATTTGGAAAAACATGGTGGGGCGAACATTGGCTTCGTTCGTTAGAAAATGTAGATTATGATAATAGATTACCTCGTGGAGCAACTTATGCTCGTCGTGGCAACGTGGTTAGCATAAAGATAAAAGATAACAGGATAACTGCTAAAGTTTCGGGTAGCCGTAAAACGCCATATACAGTTAATGTAATTATTCCACCATTCTTTGAAGAGGATATTGATGTGCTAATGACAAAAATTATTGAGCGTCCCGCACTTATCTCAAAATTATTAAATCGCGAACTCGACCCCTCTATACTTGATATCGCTAATGAAGTGGGCTTACGAGTTTTTCCTAAACAATGGACAGATTTTAAAATGCAATGCTCGTGTCCAGATTGGGCGGTACCATGCAAGCACCTTGCTTCTGTTATTTATATGGTAAGCCGCGAAATTGACAATAATCCTTTTCTTGTATTTGAAATTCATAAAGTAAAATTATTAGAAGAACTTAAAAAACGTGGAATATTTATAGCTGACCAAAAGAAAACAGAAATTCTTAGTTTGGATAAAATTTTAAAAACAAAAAGACCAAAGAAGTCAAAAAAAGCCGAAACATACAAAGACACTGTTTATGAAATGGTCGATTTTTCGCAATTAGAAAATATGACCGAAGCCTTAGTTCAATTATTGCCAGACGAACCGCCTTTTTATCCTTCAGGAAATTTTAAACTTAAATATTCTACACAAATTGTTCGTATCTCAAAAGAAGCAAGCCGCATTTTAAATAAAAACCTTGACTTTGAAATGATATTCTCTGAATTTGCTCAAAATAAAGAGCTTGGTTTATCAAATAGAACAAAATTGGGTTTGCAAATAAATAATAATAATCAAATATTTATTACTGGACAAAATCATAATCTTTCCCAAATTGAACAACTAATACCTGCTTTATTTCGATTAAATCCTGATATGCTGCGTGATTTCGAAGCATCAGTTGTGGCTTGTCATAAACTATTATTAGCTGCTATACATTTAATGGCAAAAGGTTTGATTATACCACAAATAATAAAGTTAGAAAACACAAAATTTGCTGTCCGTTGGCTACCAGCAATGATTGATAATAGAGTAAAAACTGTAATTGCTAAACTTAACGAGATTATTCCACAAGGATTATTACTTACTAATAAGACGGCTAATAATGATGAAGAATTTTTACAAATCAAAAATCAAACAGTTGAACTTTTATCAGTTTTTATTAATGCACTGTTAGTTAGGTTATCAAAAGACTCAAACAGTGATTTGTACGAAGATTTATTCTTCAAAAATAAAAACTATGGTTTTACAGAAGTTGGCGAAAATGCTATTAGCGGTGGTATAAAAGTTTGGCTTGACAGATATCATTTAACATCCGAAAATTATAAACCAGTGATTATTATTTCGGAATTACCTAACGAAAAATTCGATGTAGAAATAAATATTGATGATACTTCTAAGCCTGATGAGTTACCTATTCCTTTAAATAATATACTTAACGAAAAACAATACGCAAAGCAGCGTTTTAAGATATTACAATCTTTGTCTTTATTGTCGCCTTTTATTCGTGGTATTGATAATTACATTAATATGGGCGGCATTACGCCTGTGCGGTTTAACAACGATGAGTTTGCACCATTACTTATAGATATATTGCCAGCCATACGACTATTAGATATAAATATCGTGCTTCCTAAATCATTGGAAAAATTGCTGCGTCCGAAAGTGTCAGTAAAATTAGAAAGAAGTCAAGAAGCTCAAGGCTATATTCGTTTAGAGGAGTTACTTTCTTTTAATTGGCAAATTGCTATTGGAGACACACTTATTTCGCAAGAAGAATTTAATAAACTCTTAGAAAAAGCCTCAAGACTGTTCAAATTTAAAGGAAATTATATTTATGTAAGCGATGCTGATATTGAAAAATTACATAAAGCCTTAACTGACAAGAAACCATTAAATTCGTATCAATTGTTACAAACTGCATTGTCGGAAGAGTACCAAGGAGCACCTATTTCGCTGTCTGACGATGTTCGTAGTTTGATAAACGAATTGACTACAAACGAGGCCATTCCACTTCCAGCGGGTTTAAACGCAGAACTTCGACCATACCAATTGCGCGGTTATTCGTGGATGTACAAAAATAGTCGTATTGGATTTGGAAGCATTATTGCTGATGATATGGGATTGGGAAAAACTATACAAGTTATATCTGTTTTACTCAAATATAAAGAGGAGAAAGCCATTAATGATAAACAGAAAGCTTTGGTGGTGGTTCCTACTGGATTACTAATTAACTGGCAGGCAGAAATAGAGAGATTTGCTCCTTCGTTAAGCACTCATATTTTCCATGGTTCAAATCGAAACATCAAAGATTTTGATGCAGATATAATGTTGACAACTTATGGGATATTGCGTAGTGATGTCGATTTGTTAAAAAAGCAAAAATGGCAAATTATGGTTATTGATGAAGCACAAAACATAAAAAATCATGTTACCGCTCAGTCAAAAGCAATAAAAAGCATATCCTCCAACATACGTATTGCGATGAGTGGCACACCAGTTGAAAATCGCCTTACAGAATTTTGGTCAATTATGGATTATGTTAATAAAGCTTATCTCGGCAATGTGAAATCTTTTAAAACTGAATATGCCAATCCAATACAAATGTATAATGATGAGCAAGTTGCGGCCAAATTTCGTAAAATAACTCAGCCTTTTATGATGAGGCGAATGAAAACCGACAAAACAATTATTTCTGATTTGCCCGATAAAATTGAACAAAACCAATTTGCTTTATTAACTAAACAGCAAGCATCCTTGTACGAAAAGACTATGCACTTAGCAATGGATGAAATTGAAGGCTGTTCGACCGAAGACAATAAGTCTCTTTTCAAAAGACAAGGCTTAGTGCTTCAGATGATTATGGCCTTAAAACAAATTTGTAATCATCCAACACAATTTTTAAAAAACAAAAATTTAGAAGCCTCTATTTCGGGTAAAACTGAATTGTTATTAGAACTTCTTGACAATATTATCGATAGTGGCGAAAAAGTGCTTGTTTTTACACAATTTAAAGAAATGGGACTTTTATTAGAGCACTTTATTCAAGAAAAATTTGGAGAAAAACCTATGTTTTATCATGGAGGAAGCAGCGTCAAACAGCGTCAAGAAATGGTAAATAATTTTCAAAATAACAAAGCAGATAAAATATTTTTACTTTCCCTTAAAGCTGCCGGTACAGGATTAAATCTTACTGCTGCCTCTCATGTTATACATTATGACTTATGGTGGAATCCCGCAGTCGAAAATCAAGCCACAGATAGAGCTTACCGCATTGGACAAGATAAAAATGTAATGGTTCACCGCCTAATTACAAAAAACACTTTCGAGGAACGCATTGATGAAATGATTCAAAAGAAAAAACATTTGTCGGATATGACAGTGGCAAGCGGCGAAAATTGGATTGGAAAGTTAAGCAATAAAGAACTAAGAGAGATTTTTAAGTGAAAATGGTTTTGATTGAGATGTAGGAAATTATGTTTCATTAAAAAAAATAACATAAGCCATGAAAAAGGTATTATTAATAGCAATATTGATTTTAATAGTAACGATAAGTTGCAAATATAAAATTACTCCTGTGCTTAAAGATTATGTTACCTATATTGAGTTTATAGAAAAAGCCGAAATAGGTGAAATAGAATTTCTATCATTTAGCAATATCATTGTTAAAGGGCCTGAAGGAAAAGAAATAAAAGCAGGAGGTCTTTCAATTAAATTCCAAAAGTAAAGGACATTAACTTGGACTAACTAACATTTTTATTTTATATCGAGCAAGCATTTTTTGTAAAAACACAAATGTAATTAATCCATTAGTTACCCCAACTTTCTCTATCTAAGCTTCTATAATGAATTGCTTCGGCTATATGTGAAGATTTTATATCATCTACTCCTTCAAGATCGGCAATTGTACGTGAGAGTTTAATTATTCGGTCATAAGCTCGGGCAGAAAGATCAAGTTTTTCCATTGCCACTTTAATTAATCCTAAACAAGTATCGTCAAGTTTACAAAACTCTTTTATCATTTTAGAACTCATTTGAGCATTGGAATAAACATTTTTGCGATTTTTAAACCTATCAGTTTGAATTTTGCGTGCTGCGATTACTCTTTTTTGAATTTCACAGCTTTTTTCGGCAGGTTTAACTTCAGAAAGTTTATCGAAACTTACAGGCGTTACTTCAAGATGAATATCTATTCTATCAAGCAATGGTCCCGAAATTTTACTCATATATCTTTGCACCATTGTAGGCGAGCAAACACAATCTTTGTCGGGATGATTATAATATCCACACGGGCAAGGATTCATTGACGCAACAAGCATTAAACTCGCTGGATACTCAACTGAAAATTTAGCACGCGAAATAGTTACTACTCTATCCTCTAAAGGTTGTCGCATAACTTCTAAAACTGTGCGTTTAAATTCTGGAAGTTCATCAAGAAAAAGCACCCCATTATGAGCAAGAGAAATTTCGCCTGGCTGTGGATAAGTTCCGCCTCCAACAAGTGCAACATCCGAAATTGTATGGTGCGGCGACCTAAAAGGTCTTTGCAGCATCAACGAACTTCCAGCACCAGTTTTTCCAGCAACCGAATGAATTTTTGTTGTTTCAATAGCCTCGTCAAGACTTAGTGGAGGCAAAATCCCAGGCATTCGTTTTGCCAGCATTGTTTTTCCCGAACCTGGAGGACCGATGAGAACAATATTATGTCCACCTGCGGCAGCAATTTCGAGAGCTCGTTTAACATTTTCTTGACCTTTAACATCTGCGAAATCAATTTCGGTTTCACGAACTCCTTTTGCAAATTCTTTTTCAACATCAACTTCAACACGTTTAAGCTCAGTATCGCCATTTAAAAACCCATATACTTCTTTAATATTCTTAACTCCATAAACCTCAAGTCCCTCAACAACCGCCGCTTCAAGAGTATTTGCTTCGGGCAATATAACTCCCTTAAAACCAGACTCTTTCGCATTTATTGCAATGGGCAAAGCTCCTCTAATAGGATTTACATTTCCGTCTAATGAAAGCTCTCCCATAATGATATAGTTTCCAATGTTCTCATGATTTAATTGCTCAGAGGCGGCTAAAACACCCATAGCAATAGGTAAATCATAAGATGAGCCTTCTTTTCGCAAATCTGCTGGTGCCATATTAATTACAATTCGCTTACCTGGCCACTTAAACTCATTATTATTAAGAGCACTAATTATCCTTTGCTGACTTTCCTTTACAGCCGAATCGGGCAATCCAACTAAATAAAAGTTTATCCCTTTTGAAATATTAACTTCAATTGTTATTGTACTGGCATTTATACCATCAACTGCACTTCCATAAGTTTTTACAAGCATCTTTTGATTTTATCAAGATTGAATTGTAAAGATAATAAATAAAAATATAGTTATTGCAAAATAATCAGTATGTTCAATAATAATCAAATCTGAAATTATACAGTATTGAGATTTATTTATCAAAAAACCTCCTTATATCTTTAGTTTACAGATGAAAATCCAGCAAACTATCTGCATTCAGAAAAAATAACTAATTTTGTGTTTTTAATAAAAGACATAATGCAAAGAAGGAATATAGATTTAATGGCTCCGGTTGGTTCTTACGAATCTTTGATGGCAGCAATTCAAGCGGGAGCAAATTCGGTTTATTTTGGGATTGAGAAGTTGAATATGCGTGCGAGGTCGTCAAATAATTTTACGTTTGAGGATTTACACAAAATCGTTGATATTTGCAAACAAGCAAATGTAAAAACTTATTTGACAGTTAATACAATTATTTACGATAACGAATTAGAGAAAATGCGTCAAGTGATTGATGCGGCTGCTGAGGCAAATGTTACAGCAGTAATTGCTTCAGATGTATCGGTAATGCAATATGCACGACAAAAAGGCGTTGAAGTTCATGCCTCGACACAACTTAATATTTCAAATATTGAAGCTATTGAATTTTACTCAAACTTTTGTGATGTAATTGTAACAGCACGAGAGTTAAGTATTGATCAGGTTGCAGATATTACATATTTGATAAAAAAACGCAATATAACAGGACCATCAGGCAATTTAGTTCAAATTGAAATCTTTTGTCATGGTGCTTTATGTATGGCAGTATCTGGAAAATGTTATCTGAGTTTACACGAATATTATCACTCGGCAAACAGAGGCTCTTGTCTTCAAAATTGTCGTCGTCCATATATCTTGACTGATAAAGAATCAGGAGCCGAAATCGAAGTTGATAACGAATATCTTATGTCGCCAAAAGATTTATGTACAATTGGCTTTATTGATAAGATTATTGACGCTGGTGTAAGCGTACTTAAAATCGAAGGACGAGCACGCTCGGGCGAATATGTGAAAACTGTTGTTGAATGTTACAACGAAGCTATTAATGCTGTTTTAGATGGAACTTATTCGCAAGAAAAGATAGACAACTGGACAGAGAAACTTAGTACAGTTTTTAACAGAGGCTTTTGGGATGGATATTATTTGGGACAACGACTTGGAGAATGGTCAGAGATTTATGGATCACGAGCAAAACAAACAAAAGTATATCTTGGGAAAGTTCTAAACTACTATGGTAAGCTAAAAGTAGCAGAACTTAGAATTGATACAGGTGAAATGCTTTCTGTAAACGAAGAAGTGGTTTTTCTTGGACCTACAACAGGAGTTGTACAACAATTTGTTAAAGAAATGCGAAAAGAACAAAAACCCATCAAAAATATCAAACAAGGAGAACTATTCTCAATGCCTACCGATAGTCTTGTAAGAAGAGGAGATAAACTTTATAAACTTGTGGACACTGAGGAATTAAAAAAGCAAAAAAGAGAACAAAAAACATAAAATGAATCTTCCTGAAACTCGCATAACAGACTTTATTAAAGAACATCATGTTCTAACTCTCGCAACAAGCGATTTAAACGAATCCTGGTGTAGTAATTGTTTTTACACCTATCTAAAAGATGAAAATGCTTTCCTTTTTACCTCAGATATTGACACAAAACATGCTTTGATGGGAGTAAAAAACCCACGAGTATCTGGTTCTGTTGTTCTTGAGACAAAAATTGTGAATAAAATCCGTGGAATACAGTTTACAGGCGAATTAGTAAAAGTAGATAATACCGAACACTCAAAATACAGATTAAAATACTTAATGAAATTTCCTTACGCAATTTTGATTAATACAGACTTATGGATAATTAAATTAGACCTCATCAAAATGACAGATAATAGATTAAGATTTGGGAAAAAATTAATCTGGAAAAGAACAAGTAATGAGAATTAATTTACATACGCTTTTCCCCGATTATGAATTGCTAGATTGTGGTAATTTAGCAAAACTTGAGCGATTTGGAGATATAATACTAATAAGACCCGAAATTACTGCAAACAATAAACCTGCATTAAACATAAGAGAATGGCATAAATTAGCTCATGCAGAGTTTATAGAACAAACCAAAAATACTGGCAATTGGAAAAGCCTCAAAACCGTTCCTGCAACTTGGAATATCGGATACAATAATTATGGGATAAACTTAATCGCCGAGCTTTCACTTACAAATACAAAACATATTGGAATATTTCCTGAGCAGGTGTTAAACTGGAAATATATTGCAAAAATAGGCAACGAAATTATAAATAATAATTTTTTAAATCTTTTTGGATATACTGGTTTGTCCAGCATAGCTGCAGCGAGCTTTTATGATAAAGTTACTCATATAGATTCCATCAAAAAAATTATAACTTGGACTCAAAGAAATGCAGAACTTAGTGGCAATAAAAACATTCGTTGCATTACCGAAGATGCCCAAAAGTTTGTTTTACGCGAAATAAAACGCAAAACTAAATATCAAGGTATAATATTAGATCCTCCAACAATTGGTAAAGGAGCAAAAAACGAAAAATGGATATTTGAAGATAATATTGACGATTTGTTGATTTCTCTGAAAAATATTCTGGATAAAAAATCCTTTGTTATTTTGAATTTCTATTCACACACAATTACCGAAAAGTTCGTACATCGCCTTATTCTTACTTATTTTAGGGATTTTAATATTGATTTTTGCGATAGAATTTATGGGGAATCAAATACGGGAAACACAATTGACCATGGGTATTTTATAAGATTAAAAAGATAAGAATTTAACCTACAAGCATAAAACAAATAAGGGGCAAATATTGATATTTGCCCCTTATTTTATTTATAGTTAAATGTTTTTATTCTACCACAACTAATTTTTGTGTTTTAGTTTGATTGTTTGCATTTACATTGATTGTATAAACTCCTGCATTTAGTTTCGAGTTAATAATTTCGCTTAACGCAAAATTATGCAATCCCGCCATAAGATTAAACTCTTTAACTGCAATTACTTCGCCAAGTAAATTAGTTACCATAATAGTTGTTTCAGACTTATCGGTTATAGAAAATTCCAATCTAGAGTTTAAGTTTCCAGGATTTGGCATTACAGAAAAGTTTGATAATAATTTATTCTCTTCAACATCACTAAGGCTAGACGTATAACTAACTTTCCACCCATCAGCAGTCAAATCAGAGTCAGTAAAAAACTGTACAATCACAACACTATCGTTAATTGCAATTGGTGCAGTAGGTGGATTGTTTGCATTAAATGAAACTACGGTATTAGAAGAACTTACATTTGTTTTAAATATTTTTACATAATCAATATTCCCAGCTAATTCAAACTCATCAAATGTAAGCGTTATCCAATTAACATTTTCTGGCTCTATGTTCCATGTGCATACACTTGAGTTGTCATATTCACAAACTCCACTACCATCGGTAAAACTACCCGAACTTGTAGTTAGTACATTACCTGTTTTGCAATTTTTCACACTATAATCAACATTCCAGCCTTCGCCAGTTGATGACGCATCAGTATCAAATCTAATAGTAAGAACCCCTAAGCCTGTTGAATATGTATTATTTCTTGGGAGGTTATCTGCATCAAAGGTAGCAATAACGATTGAAGATGTTTCATCGCCATCGAAAAGAGTTAACTGATCACCTGTTCCAAGGTCAAAATCATTAAAAGATAAAGAAATAACATCCCCACATAAAGGATCAATAACATAAACACAAGATTGATTATTTTGATAATTTTCATTAGCACTACCATCGCCAAACGAGCCTTCTTTTCCTGTGATTATACGAGTATCGTTACAATATATTGGGTAAGTATCTCGTGGATATATATTTATTACCATTTCTTGATATTGATTAAAGTTGTCCTCTGGTCCGCCTGAGGTACCAGTCGTTGTAAGATTATCAAGTGTAAAATAACCATTTCCATATCCTCCCCAACCCCAATTCATGTGAAATTTATCATTAGCATCATATCCATCACAATTCCACGCATGACCTGTTGTTGTAGATGAGCCTGAATATACCATAGGCATTCCAGCGTCAACTTGTGCCTTAATAAGATTTTTCCAATTTGTCTCCGAATAATTGTACCTTTTTACATATTTAGTTGCTAAAGAATATTTAAAATAACTCTTTAAAGCTGTTGAGATGTTAGTTGTTTGGCTACCCGATCCGGTTGGTCCCCAGTACATCGAAACCGCAATTCCAGCATGAAAATTAATTTTACCTAGTTCTTCATTTACATACGAAGATGCTTCATTAGGCATAGCACTCCAATCATAAGTATGACTAGCAAAATTGATACTCATATTTCCATATCCACCGTTCGCCATGCTGCTATGATACTTTGTCCCCTCTCCTGATGGTGGCCAGTTATAGTATTTCATAACGTGTAACATTGCAGTAGCAACACATCCAACTGGAACATGCCCGTTAATACCATCAGCATCTGCTGGACATTGTGCATTGTATGGCCAAGTTTGATTCCAATTAATATTTTCCAATAAAATCGGAGAAGTCGTTTTTTGCTTAATTCCGTTTTTATAATCATAATTTATAAGTTCAGCCCACTGATTTACTGCCTTTACTTCAGGTGTCATTTGGTTTTCAGAAGCAAATTGAATGCAGTCATTATAATAATTCAACATTTCTTGTTGAGCTGGTGCCATATTATTATTATTAAAACCTCCTTCAAAAGAGTAGGCTAAAATAGGCTGTATTTTATCATCTGACGGAATAATTACAAAACCCTCATCACCATTAATATTAAACACGTAATAATTGAAATCGGGATTTTGTACTGGATCATAAATGCAATTTAATGTAATATCACCCCACGATTGACTTTTCACATTACTAACACTTTGGTAATAATAACTTTTTGCGACTTTTTCTGCATTTTTTCTAGGAACAAAATCAGCGAAAACAACAATAGACAAAAAAGAAACAATGGTAAACAGGAATAATTTTCTCATAATTTAATCAATATAATTTATACAAATAAACAAAAATAATTTTAATATGTTTAAGCTAAGACATTGAATTTATACATTTGGCTGCATGGTCTCTAACAAATCCGTATTATAATGTAATCCAATAGATTGCCGTCTTTCCATCGCCATCCTTATTATCAGATAGCCAACATTAATAATATTTCTCAACTCACATATACTTACAGTAACGTTAGAAGTTTTAAAAAGTTCCTCTGTTTCTTTATAAATAATATGTAATCTATCAAGAGCTCTTTGTAGTCGAAGGTCTGACCTGACAATCCCAACATAATTACTCATTATTTGCTGCACCTCTCTTAAAGAGTGCGATACAAGCACGAGCTCTTCATTTTTTATTGTTCCCTCATCGTTCCAAACTGGGATGCCATGTATTATATTACGATCCATTACCGTTTTAGTTGATGACGCAATTGCTGCACGATGGGCAAAGACAAGAGCCTCTAATAATGAGTTGGAAGCTAATCTGTTAGCACCATGTAAGCCAGTAGAAGCCGACTCCCCAGCTGCATAAAGATTTTTAATGGAAGTTTCTCCGTTTTCGTTAGTTTTGATACCCCCACAAAGATAATGTGCTGCTGGAGTAACTGGAATTAAATCTTTTTTTAAATCATATCCTATTTCGAGACATTTAGCATAAATTGTTGGAAAGTGTCTCATTAAAATATCCTTATCAATGTTTCGTGCATCAAGAAACACATAGTTCTCACCCGAAATTTTCATTTCGCTATCTATTGCTCTTGCAACAATATCTCGTGGAGCTAAGGAACCTTGTTTGTGATATTTTAAACAAAAATCTTCATTTTTTTGATCTCTTAATATTGCTCCTGCCCCTCGAAGAGCTTCAGTAATTAAAAATGATGGTTTGACTTCGGGATTATACAATGACGTTGGATGAAATTGTACAAATTCCATATTTTCAACTACTCCTTTAGCTCGATAAACCATGGCTATACCGTCTCCTGTAATGCTTGGCGGATTTGTTGTATGTAGATATACATTACCACAGCCACCTGTTGCAATCATGATTTTAGAAGACAAGACTGTAAATATCTTTTCTTTTTCTATGTCTAAAATATATGCCCCATAGCACTCTATATCTTCACGAGCTCTGGTAACTTTCTGTCCTAGATGATGCTGTGTAATAAGTTCAACAGCAAAATGATTCTCGAATATACTTATATTTGGATTACTTTTAACCTCATCAATCAAAGCTCTCTGTATTTCTTCTCCAGTTTTATCTTTATAATGCAATACTCTTTTTACGGAGTGACCGCCTTCTTTGTTGAGGTCGTATTGTCCAAATTGGTCTTTATCAAAATTAGTTCCAATATTTATAAGGTCAAGAACTCTGTCGGGCCCCTCCTTAACAACAATTTCGACAATTTTCTCATCATTTATTCCACAACCTGCAATAACTGTATCACTAATATGTTTTTCATAAGAATCGGGATTATAAAGGACTGTTGCCACTCCTCCCTGAGCTTTTGCCGTTGTTGTCTGATCCAAATCACTTTTTGATACAATAGCAACTTTACCAAACTTACTAACCTGAATCGCATAAAACAAACCGGCAATTCCACTACCGATAACCAAATAATCGAATTCAACTTTCATTATAAAATATTTTTACAAATATACACAGATATTTTATAGCTTATATAAAGTTTATTTTTTATACAGATTCGAAGTAGTATTTACAAAAACTATTAATAAATTTGTACTTTGTCAGAACAAATAATTAAATAATACGTAATAAGAAATAAAGTACAAAAATGAAAGACAAATTAATTACATTAGTTACCTATAGGTATCAGTATCGTGCAGAGATTTTGCAAGATAAGTTAGAAGAGGCAGGAATTGAAAGCTCTATTTCTAACGAGAGTATTTTGGGACAAATTGACGGTGTCAGGGTTATGGTAATGGATAAGGATTATAAGGAAGCCTTAAAAGTTTATCGAGAAATAAGACGCCTGTATGATACTCACTCTAAGGAAGTGATTGAAGATCCAGATGACAAGTAAACTATAATCAATTGCCAATAATTGAATTATAATCTAAATAATATATAAGTTTTAGCGACAAGTTATTTGCTTGAGGTTCATGCCAAACTTGTTTAAAACTCTCATAATAATTTGGCATTCTGTTGGTATTGGGCACATCTCCTAAAGCAAATATTTGGTTTTTCCACATAACAGAAAGATACGAACCTGGTAAAAAATTCCATGATAATAGAAGATCAATATTAAGTACATTAAAATTATAATTACTTGTACCCGTGTAATTGTTATTATTTTTTAGGTTTCCGTCTTCTAATAAATCATAATAGTTTAAATATTCTACTCCTGACACATAGTGCCTTGCAGTTAGTGAAAGGGACAATTTGTTAGTGAAAACTAATGTAGAATTTAATGAGTTAATAAATGTTATCACATCTCTGGTTCCGAATATAATTTGTCCCTCATTATTTTCGACAAAACCAGCAGCACCAAGGTCAAAATCTCCATGTAAAGTGTATCTAAGTGAAACTCTTTTACCAATTCTGATTAATGGGCTTAAACTACCCCAGACACCTTTACGCGAAACTTGATCAAAATAAACACCTGCTTTAATATCAAAAGCTAATTGTTTTCGATAGTCTGATGAAATAAAAATATCCGCACTGTAAATTCCTGGACGTGAATAAAACCTCCCAATAGTTCGTGGTTCATAATAATCGTTTTCATCGCTCAAAGGTATAGTAATGTTATTCCAAAATGACAAGTGTTTTGTAGTAGTAGCATAATTATATAAATGTATATTTGTTCCTACAAAAGACATATTCTCAAACAAGGATTTATGTGTAATATTAACAGAGTTTACCATTTCATTAAAAACCCAAAACTGCGAAAACTTCCTATATGCGACCTCCGCATAATTTTTTATTTGGTTAAATTCGGTAAGATACCCCAAATCATTAGGGTTATATTCATTTGAAATAATTTCGGTGCCTAATTCATATATCCATTTCCCAGTTTTTTTTCCTGCTGAGGCATCAAGATACCAGCCATTATCGATATTTGTTTTATTAGCATTTCTTGTACTATAAGCTCCGCGTGCAGCAACTCCAAACAAATTAGATTTGTCCATTATTTTAAGATATGTTGCTGCGACATTGCTTAAATATTTATTGTTAGGCGATATTGCACTAGCATTTGTAAAATTAATAAATGAATTTTGACCAATACTCTGGTCTAAAACTAAAATATTATAATTTGTAGCTGGTTCTGTCAAGATATTTTTTTCTGTATCATCATTGTATTTTACTTTTGCCCAAGTATTTGCAGTAATAGCATTAAAAACACCTATTGCAAGATTGTTTTTGCTGCGTCCACTTATTTTAAAAGAATTTATTAAACGTGATACAGATGGATTCTTGATTATCTCAAATTCGTTATTATTAGCTTGATTATTAATTGTTGAAAAACCTTGAGGAGTTTTACCTATACGACGACTGTAAAACAAATCACATTTATTGAAAAGCTCTGTTCCTTCGGTAAAAAACGGACGGTTTTCAGAATAATATGTCTCATATGGAGTTAGGTTCAAAACTACCTCATCAGCTTTTGTTTGTACAAAATCGGGAATAAGTGTCATATCCAGAGTGTAAGTCTCACTTAATCCTAATTTTAGGTCTAAACCTCCGCTAAATGACTTTTCCAATGTTTGCTCATAAGAATTGATATATCCTGAAACATAAGGCATTAACGCCAAACGCAAAGGAGCTTGTATATTATTAATCTCTTTAACAATTCCCATTTGTGAACCTTCGGAACCTTTATTAAGATCAACAGGATTCCAACTTGATTTTTCTCGGTTTCGCCTAACAGTACGCCAAAAATTAATTGACCAAGTTTGTTTATCCAACTTTGGAAAACGAATAGCTGAATATGGTATTTCAATTTCAACAATCCATCCTTCATCGACAACACTTACAGCACTATACCACACAGCATCCCACGCATAATCGTCATCTATTTCAGATATCCGAATATCTGTTTGCACATTGGCAGCACTAACCACAAACTCATAAATATTTTGACCATCATTATTGGGATTAAGACTAAGCCCAAAATAATCAACATTTCCGTTGTCTTTATCACGCATGGTTAATTCTGTATAAATACTGTCGGGTTTCTCATCATATAAAATTGCTGCAAAATATATAGCACGATCATCGTATAAAACACGAACTTCGGTTTTTTGAGCTGGTTTTTTTCCAAATATCGGATAAAACCCATTGAAATCATTAAAAACCGCCGCATTTTTCCAATCCGATTCGTTCAATTTGCCATCAATTTTTATTTCAGCGTAAGTACGAACAGCTTTTTCGCTTTTTTTTTGAGAATGCAAATCTGTACTAAACCCAAAAATGGAAACAATAATTAGAGCAACTATAATTACAAAATTCGGCATATTATAAATTAAGGAATTTAAAACCCTATTATCAACAAATTAAATATAATAATTGCAAAATTATCACAAAAATAAGCTTATTACAAATGCGACAATTAGCAAAGTTGAGTACATTAAATAAATATTAATGTCCAAGTAATTTGATAATTTTATTTTATGTTTTTTCGATAGCACTAAAACTAAAATAGCCTTTTCAAAAATGTAAGATATTACTGTTGCATAAGCGACTCCTACAATGCCCCAAAATTGAATAAAAATAAGACTTAATGCAACATTTATCACTATCTCTACCAATGAAGAGTAAAAAAGGACTTTTGTTTTTTTAAGTCCAATTAAAATAACTCTTGAAAAGACAAATCGGGTAACAATAATTAAAAGATAAATATTAAATATTATTGCACTATCTGCAAATTGGGGACTAAAAACTATAGGGTACAAATATTTGCTTAAAAGTATAATCAATATCGATGCAGGATAAAGATAGTGCATAAGTCTTTTTGTTCCGTCTTTAAGCTCTTTAGAGGCTTGGTTTAGATTATTGGTATCGGAAAACTTCGAGGTCATTGCATTTCCAAAAGCATAAAGTAGCAACACAATAAATGGAAGCTCTCTAGCACCATACCTAAATACCGCAAACGTTGCTTCGTCAAACTTATATGAAATAATAAAACCATCAACGTATTGAGCACTTCCACTAATTAATATGCTCATTATCAATGGTATCGAAAGTATCATATATTCTTTTATATATCCAAAAGAAAATTGAATTCGCGAATACTTTAAAATAATTATTATTAACCATACAAAACGGATAATATTTATAAACACAAGTCCATATAATCCATATCCTAAATCAAATCCTAGTAGGATTGGAAGTGTTACTGCAAATAATTGTAATGTAAAAGTTATAGTCCCATAAAGAATAATACTCAGACTTTTATTCTTTAACAAATAAATGTATTCTATTAAATTTACTGGATCAGAAACAACTATATACATGAAGAGAATTTTCATATATGGAATTTCTCCTCCACTTATGCTAAATAAATCTGCTATTAAGGGTTGCAACAAATAAACAATAATGGCTGCCAGAACACTAAAAAACGTAAATAAAACAAATGTATTAAACAAAAGAGGTGAGTTTTTCTCATTTCCAAAAGTTTCGTTGTTTTCGAAGATACCAAGTAGAGATTGTAACATACCACCAATCCAGAAAAAGCTCACTGCTCCAGCTATTAGTAAAAATGTTTCATAAACTCCAATTTGTCCAATACCTAAATCGGATTTGGTAAAAACAATACTGATTAGCAATAACACTCCGAAACGAAATATCTGAAAGAACTGAAGCGCTCTAACGTTTGTTATATGCTTTTTTAAATTCAAGAAAATGTAATTCTCGTTTATTTTGGGATGTTAAATTGAAAATTTTAGTCAAGTTATAAGAATTTTATTTTTGCAAATTTTCAAGATATCCCGCCATTATTTTTTGAATGTATTTGCCAATAATATCGAATTCGAGATTTACAACGCTACCTACTTTAAAAGTATGAAAATTTGTAACATCATAAGTAAAAGGAATAATTGCTACTGAGAATTTATCATCTTGTGAATTAACAACAGTTAAGCTAACACCATTAACAGATACCGAGCCTTTTTCGACAGTAATGTTTCCTATAGCCCTGTCGTACTGGAACGTAAAATACCAGCTTCCGTCCACCTCTTTTATTTCTGTGCACATAGCCGTTTGATCAACATGACCTTGTACCATGTGTCCATCCAAAAGTTTATCCATAGTCATACTTCGTTCGACATTCACTTTATCGTTTACTGCTAACAATCCAAGATTTGATTTATCAAGTGTTTCTTGAATAGCGGTAACTTTATACACTTTTTGGGATTTATTAACATCAACTACTGTTAAGCAAACTCCGTTATGCGATACACTTTGGTCAATTTTTAACTTATCTGCAAATGAGCAATTAAAATAAAAATGAAAATTTGTTTTGTCTTGTTCAATTTTTACAAGCTTTGCGGTTTCTTCAACAATTCCTGAAAACATAATAATAATATTTAAAGTTTAAGTTTACAAACTTACATAAAAGGAATAATATTGTGGCAATATAGTATGTAAATTTGATTAAGAATATTTGGAACTCCTGTTTTTTTGTAATTATTACTCAAGTAATAAAAACAAAAAAGCCGCAAAAAATTGCGGCTTTTAAAAATATGATATTTGTTTATTAGTTTTTGTATTGGAATACTAGAACATTACCTTTATTACCAGTAGTTGCAGTGTGATCAGCTGGACATGTTAATCCAGCGATATATTTAACTAGCACATAATCATTTCCAAATTTTGCAATAAAAATCTTACCAGCAAAAGCTTTAGCTTCTTCATAATCAAATCCTAAAAAAGCCTCATAAATTTCGGTGCCTGCACTATAAGCTGTCGCTAATTCAGCCTGTGTAGTATAAGTATCTGAAGTAACTTCAACCCAACCAGTACAATTTGTAGTTTTTACAACTTTTGCATGATCAGAAGGAGTTGTTGGATTTGTTAAATATTTGAACCCAATAGTTGTGTTTTCATGATCTGGAACAGCAATGTGATTATAATAAGCACCATCAAGTAAAGAAATCATAACATCATCACTCCAAGCAGAAAGGTTCATCACTAATTCAACATTTACAGTAGTGTCTTTATCTGGCATAACAAAGTCCGTAACATTTACACTAGTATAACCAGCTTTTTCTACCATATAAGCATAAGTACCTTCCATAATATATTCAAACACATAAGGAGCTTCAGTTTTTTCAACAGAGTTAAAAGTAACTTTTGCATCTGTAATTGCATTACCTTCACCATCTTTAACATTGATAGTTACGGCGTATGCTTCATCAATCATAAATGTGTATGATTTTGTTGTAGATTGGGGAGTTTCGCTATCATCTGTAATTTCGACTTCGTAAACAATTTTAGTTACTCCACCACCAAAGTCTGCTAAAACATTATCAGTAGTTAATACATGAGAAAAATCTGTTAATCCAGCATAACCAGTTGGAGAAGCAAATACCTCACTTTCAATATCTAACATTTTGTAAGTATGTTTCCAAATTGTAATTTCTTTAATACCTGCTTCAGCGGTAAAAGCTATTGCAAGTGTTTTGTTGTGAGTCGTTACATCATCAATATTTACGAACTGTGACGAACCATCTGGCGTCCATGTAATTGTTGGTTCAGCATACTCTTTGTTACAACTGCTAAAAAATATGGCAGCAGCACCAACTAATACTAATAAAATACTAAGTTTTTTCATAATTTTAATTTTTTAAATTTGTTAATTAATATAAATTTCTCTTTTATTTAACCTTAAATTATTTAAAGTGTTTATTCTAAACGCAAAGGTAACTAAAATATTATTATATTGTATATATAAATTGCTATTATTTTTTTATTCTCCATTGTGTGTTTTAATTTAGAATTATACTTTAAGCAAATTTTGTGCCAAATGATATGCTCCCAAACTTATCATTTCGCTTGTGTCAAAATCAGAAAACACATAAGCAGCCCTTGGCTGCATGTCGTAAATTATTGTTTTATTTGTGCCTGGAATACCGATTGTTTTTCCATAATCTCTTAAGAATTCTTTATATTCATTTGGATTGTTAAGACAAAAGACTTTGTGAGTAAGTCGTTTATTTGTTGTACCGTTTAAAGTTTTAAAATCATGATTTAATTCTATTTCTATCCCAGGAATGATAAGATCTTTCGCTCCTGCAATACCTCCTCCTAAAACAACAATGCCATCAAAAAGTGTAATCATATTTGCTACTGCATCACCAATAAAACGCCCTGTCTTTTCGTAAGCTTTTATGGCCGCTTGCTTATTCCCTGGTGTTTTACCTTTAGCAATTTTATATATATCTTTTGGCTCTGGACTTTTGTCAAAATCTATATTAGCAAAGTCGGCATAAAAGTATTTTACGGCCCTTATACTAACACCTTCTTCGCTATTATAATTACTGTCGGCACGGTTTGAGGTAATCCATATTTCTCCAGCACATATATTATCTCCTTTTATTAATTTTCCATCATGGACAAGTCCAGCTCCAAAACCAGTTCCTAATGTCATTCCAACCACATTTTTATATTGTTTTGAACTTCCCGACTTTAATAAATCTTGATTGATTTTCGGCAAACTTCCTGTCAATGCTTCTCCATAAGCATACAAGTCGCCATCGTTATTTATAAAAACTGGCACACTAAATTTTGCTTCGAGCATTGGGCCAAGAGCAACGCCTCCTCTAAAACCTGTTAAATTAAACAAGTCGCCGATAATACCTTTGCTAAACTCGGCAGGACCTGGAAAACCAAAACTTATTGCATCAATAGCTTGACTACATGATTTTTGAAGTGATGAAAAACCTGTAACAATTCCACTAAGACATAATTCGAGATTATCTCCGTTAGAAGGTAAGATGATTTTTTCGCCATAAAACTTACCGTCCTTTATCGCTGAAAACACAAAGTTGGTTCCGCCTGCATCTAATGTTAATACTAGCATAATTTTGTTTTTAAGTTTCAAATATACTCAAATAATAATTAAAAAACTTGTAATACCAATTTGATACAAGGCAAACGCATACTTTTTCATACATTAATATTGAGAAAAATTGTATATGTCCTCTGGACAAATTGTTTAGAGTGTAATCGGTTTTTACTGATGTTAAAGCCCTAACGGGCTATAATACCAAAATGACACCAAAACACTCGATAAATTATTTATTTATTTTCGTTTTAATTCTCTTGAAATTTTAACCGTAACTGGTGCTATGCAGAAAATTTAAAGATTATAAAAAAAAATATAAGTTTATTTCGGTCGTTTTGATATCAAATTGGTCTAACATATTTGCCCTCTTGGGCATATATGTCAGTAAAAAAGAGTCTACAAGATATATATATTGCCCAAAGGCGATGCCCTGAGCATAGGAATTATAAAACAACGGCGAAGCCCTCACGACCAAAGGAAGTAATAAACTATCCACTTCGGCAGGCTTACTTCGACACTTCGGCAATGAAAAAGTCATTCGGTGCAAAAACAATTAAAACTCTGATTTTTGAGGACATCGAGTCCTCAAAAATACAGGGCAAGAAAGCTGCTCAGAATCTAAATGTATTCTTTGCAAAAATGGTTGAAAAATAAAAAAAGTGGTCAACCATATTCAGGCATCAACACTCAGCACACTATTAACTGACAACCAATATTGTCTGATAAAAATCAAAAATAAAATTATATAATAATAAGATTTCTCCCTTTGGTCGAAATGACAAGCAGTTACGTTATTGAGGAGGGGCTTGGTGGCGGCGTTGCCGCCACCAAGCCCCTCCTTTCCCTAACTCCCTAAATAACTCTGTCATTTCGACCAAAGGGAGAAATCTCAAAGTTTTTACACCTAGTTATCCCCCCTGTTCGCTCGGATTTATTTGCAATCCAAGTGTCTCTCCAAACATTACTTCGTTCACTCAGACTCCAAATCCAGCGAGTGATTGTTTGTTATATTGCACTCGGATAAATCCGAGCGAACAGATAATATAAACAGGTTAAAATCATTAATTTACTGTTTGACAATCATAATGTTGAAATAAAAAATTTAGCATTAGTTATTATTAATTGAATTTTCTATTTTTGCAAAGATTTAAACATAAGTTTGTGATTGCTAAAAAGAAAATAATAAATGATCCTGTCTATGGTTTTATAAATATACCTGCTGGGATAATTTATGATTTAATTGAGCACAAATATTTTCAACGTCTCAGACGAATAAAGCAATTAGGGCTTACATATCTCGTATATCCTGGGGCTGTTCACACAAGATTTCATCACGCTTTAGGAACAATGCACCTTATGAGTGTAGCAATAAATGTTATTAGGGGCAAAGGGCATAAAATAACCGAAGCCGAAGCCGAAGCCACTAAAATTGCAATCTTACTCCATGATGTCGGACATGGTCCTTTTTCTCATACTCTCGAAACTTGTATTATTCCCGAATTACCCCACGAACAGGTATCTCTAATGATAATGGAACAACTCAACGATGAGTTTAAGGGTAAACTTAGCCTGGCAATCCAAATATTTAGAAATAAATACCATAAAAAATTTCTTCATCAATTGATTTCAGGTCAACTTGATATGGATCGACTTGATTATTTGAGGCGTGATAGTTTTTTTACTGGAGTTACCGAAGGTATTGTGGGCTCGGAAAGGATTATTAAAATGCTACAAGTTGTTGATGATAAGCTTGTTGTAGAGGCAAAAGGGATTTATAGTATTGAAAACTTTCTTATCGCTCGACGATTAATGTTTTGGCAAGTTTATCTGCATAAAGCAGTAGTTGTTAGTGAAGCATTGCTAATAAAATTCCTCGAAAGGCTAAAAAAACTATACACAGAAAACAAAATCAAGATTAATAATAAGCATCTCGCATTTTTTCTAAAAGCTGATTATAATTGTACTACCAAAGAAATAATTAATCATTTTTGTATGCTTGACGATTATGATATAGTTTACTTAATGAAGGAGAGCCTTTATTCTGAAGATAAGATTTTATCCTACCTTTCAAATGCTGTGTTAAATCGTAATTTACCAAAAATCAAAATAAGCAAAGAGAAATTTAATTCAGAGTTTATAAATAAACTTAAAAAAGAAACTATGCAAAAAATGAATCTTTCAAATGAAGATGTTGAGTATTATATATATAGTGGAGAGATTTCAAATAACGCATACAGTCAAATAGACGAAAAAATTAATATTTTATATGGAGACAAATTGCTTGATGTTGCAGAAGCATCAGACATGTTAAATCTTGCTGTATTGAGCAAAGTCGTGAAAAAATATTATGTTTGTGGTCCAGAACAGATTATAAATTCAAATAAAAGCTAAATGAAATTTACAGCCGAACAAATTGCTAAACTACTACAAGGTAAGGTAGAAGGAGATAAAAATGTAGTTGTTAACTGTTTTTCAAAAATAGAAGAGGGCAAACCTGAGTCTTTATCGTTTTTAGCAAATCCAAAATATACAAATTATATTTACGAAACCGATGCTTCTATAGTGTTAGTAAACAATAATTTTGTAGCACAAAAAGAAATTACATCTACTCTAATTCGTGTAGAGGATTCATATAAAGCTATTGCACAACTGCTGCAAATCTATAATTCGATGACAGAAAAACCCTCTGGGATAGATAAAAATGTATTTGTACATAAAAAAGCAAAAATTGGTAAAAACATATATGTTGGGGCGTTTGCTTATATTGGTAAAGATGCTCAAATTGGAGATAATGTTTTAATATATCCAGGAGTATATGTAGGTAATGGAGTGGAAATTGGAGATAATTCGATAATTTATCCAGGAGTTAAAATATACTATGACACTATAATTGGCAAAGATTGTACAATACACGCTGGAAGTGTTATCGGTGCCGATGGTTTTGGTTTTGCTCCCAACGGCAACGATGCGTTTGTTAAAATTGCACAAATTGGAAATGTTGTTATTGAAGACAACGTAGAAATCGGAGCTTTAGTAACAATTGACAGAGCGACTTTAGGCTCTACGATAATACGTAAAGGTGTTAAACTCGATAATCACAATCATATTGCACATAATGTCGAAATTGGTCAAAATACTGTTATTGCTGCTCAATCGGGAATTGCAGGAACCACTAAAATTGGCGATAATTGTATGTTTGGTGGGCAAGTTGGCATTGGACCTCATGTAAAAATTGCTAATGGAACAAAAATGTCGGCACAGTCGGGGATTGCAAATAATGTTAAAAAAGAAGACAGTATTTTGATGGGTGCACCCGCTTTTGAGATTCGCGATTATCATAAATCATATATACATTTTAAAAATCTTGATAAAATTGTAAAACGCTTAGATGAGCTTGAAAAACGACTAAATGAAAAATAAAGTTTTTAAAAAACGCCTCTAATTATAAAATAAATCCATACCCAAGGAATAACAAAAATAAAGCTATCAAATCTATCTAGTAAACCGCCGTGTCCTGGCAAAGTAGCACCAGAGTCTTTTATGGCAAAACTGCGTTTAAATAAGGATTCGATTAAATCGCCCAATGTTCCAAACACTATTACAATTGAGGTAATTACTATCCAGTCAAATTTTGGAAGGATAGGAAATAAAAGATTAATAAAATAGCTAGCAATTAGTGTTAATGCGGCACCACCAATTGTCCCTTCCCATGATTTTTTTGGTGAAACTCTTTCGAAAAGACGATGTCGTCCTAAAGGCACACCAACACAATATGCCATACTATCATAAACCCAGATTAAAACAAAAACACCAAGTAAAACTGTTGGGCTAAACATATTATTGGGGTTTTGATAATATAACATATCGCCATTAACAATAAAAATGGAAAGTACCAAAGGAAAAACAGTATATACAAGCGTAAATAAAGAAACGGCTATGTTTCGTATTGGTGTTTCATTTTTAGAATAGAGTTCTGTGATAAAAAGTACAAATACGGGGATAAAAGATAACCAATATAGTGCTGGATTAAAATTAAAATGGTTTATAAAAAACACCAAAGCCAATATTAAGATCGTTGATAAAACTGTCAGTGCTGTATTAGGTTTATTTCGGTCATTTTTTGCAATTCTAAGAAATTCGATATTAAGCCAAGCCCCTGCCCCTAAAATAAAAGCGAGAAAAGTCCATTCACTAATAAGTATAAGTGCAGATGTTATTATAACAATCAGACTACCAGTAATTGTACGTATTATAAAGTTATTCAATTTTAGTGTTATTTTCAAATTCACTACAAATCAACTTTGCCTTCTCCAAGTTTTCGGAATTTACATAAACTTCAATATCGCCAAAACGGTATGATGAATCTTGACGATTAAAGATAAATACATTTATATTATTATCTTCTAACACCTGTTTTAATAGTTCAGCGAGATACTCTATTTCTGTTGCATAAACGAGTTCTCTATTCGTTGCATTACTATTTGTCATTTATTTGTTCGTTTTCTCCGTCTAACTTATTATTGTTTTTCTTTTCTTCGGTATATTCTTCTTTTACCCAGGGTCTTTTTCCAAAAATGCGTTCAAGATCCTCACTAAAAATCACCTCTTTTTCTAGTAAAGTTTCAGCAAGTTCTGTTAATTTTGTTTTATTATCGTTAAGGACTTTTTTAGCTCGATTATATTGATCTTCTACCATAGATTTTATTTCATTGTCAATAAGTTCTGCGGTTTTTTCGCTATATGGTTTTGTAAATCCATATTCATTTTGACCAGTAGAGTCATAATATGATAAAGTACCAACTTTATCACTCATGCCAAAGAAACTAACCATTGCAATAGCTTGTTTTGTAACCTTTTCTAGGTCATTAAGAGCTCCAGTTGAGACTTTTCCAAAGACAATTTCTTCGCTTGCTCTTCCACCAAGTGCTGAGCACATTTCATCAAGCAACTGCTCTTTAGTTGTAATAGATCTCTCTTCGGGCAAATACCATGCTGCACCAAGTGCTTTTCCACGTGGAATTATGGTAACTTTAAGCAATGGATTTGCGTGTTCTAGTAGCCAACTAACAGTAGCATGACCAGCTTCGTGAAAAGCAATAGTTTTCTTTTCTTGAGCAGAAATAATTTTGGTTTTTCGTTCAAGTCCACCTACTATACGATCTACTGCATCAAGGAAGTCTTGTTTTTCGATACTTTTTTTGCTTTTACGTGCAGCAATTAGTGCTGCCTCGTTACAGACATTAGCAATATCTGCACCACTAAAACCAGGGGTTTGTTTTGCAAGAAATCCGATTACAATCTCTTTTGACATTATGAGATTTCTAGTGTGAACCTTAAAAATTGCTTCACGTTCAACAATATCTGGTAATTCAAGATGTATTTGTCTGTCAAACCGTCCTGCTCTCATAAGAGCTTTATCTAAAATGTCGGCTCTATTTGTTGCAGCAAGCAGAATAACTCCGCTATTTGTGTCAAATCCGTCCATTTCGGTTAGCAACTGATTAAGCGTACTTTCACGTTCATCATTAGAGCCAAAATTTGCATTTTTACCTCTGGCTCTTCCAATAGCATCAATTTCATCAATAAATATTATACAAGGCGATTTTTCTTTTGCTCTTTTAAAAAGATCACGCACCCTTGAGGCACCAACTCCCACGAACATTTCAACAAAATCACTACCGCTTAATGAGAAAAAAGGGACATCAGCTTCGCCAGCAACGGCTTTAGCAAGTAAAGTTTTTCCAGTACCTGGAGGTCCAACAAGCAAGGCTCCTTTAGGTATTTGTCCACCTAATTTTGTGTATTTAGAAGGGTTTTTGAGAAAATCTACGATTTCCATAATTTCGACTTTAGCCTCGTATAGTCCAGCTACATCGTTAAAATTAACTTTAACTTTTTTCTCTTTATCAAAAACTTGAGCTTTTGATTTTCCGATATTGAAAATTTGATTACCTCCAGCACCCCCGCCACTCATTTTCTTAAAAACAAAGAACCATAATCCAAATAACAAAGCAATTGGCAATACCCAACTAAGTATATCTCCGTAATAGTTGTGCTCAGTTTTATATTGAGTCATTATTTGTTCTTCGGAAGCAAATCCTTGCTGAGCTTCCTGAAATTGTCTTTCGAAAGTTTCAACATCTCCAATAGCAAAATGATAATGTGGTCCGTTACTGCCCGAAAAACTTAGTGGACTACCCCCTGACACATCGCTAAACTTTTCATCACCAAGTTTATCTGGCTTAATATACACATCGACTCGCTCTTTATTAACAATTATCACTTTTTCGACATCCTTGCTAATAAGAAGATCATTTTCAAATTTTTCGCGAGTTATTTCTTTTGATGACCCGCCAAAGTCAACAAATTTAAAAATAAGAAAAATCCCAAACAAGATAATATATATCCAATAACGATTTTTATTATTGGGCATATTACCTGGCATTTTAGGCTTTTGTTGTGGGTTTTTATTATCAAATCCTTTTTTTTCTTCCATTATTTATATTATGTATTGAATTGCAAACCTATTTAGTGAATTATTTGTTCAAAGATAACATTAATCATTTATTAATGTTGTTTCGGCATCAGCCCAAAGTTTTTCAAGTTTATAAAACTCTCTTGATTGAGTTTGAAAAACGTGAACAACAACATTTACATAATCGAGCAAAACCCACTCGCTATTGCTATATCCTTCTTTTTTCCATGGTTTTTCTCCTGTATTTTTCTTTACCATTTCCTCAATACTATTTGCTATTGCATTAACCTGCGTTGATGAGTTTGCATGACAAATAATAAAATATTCAGCAACTGTATTTTCGATTTCAGTTAAATTTAGATTAAGAAGTTCCTCGCCCTTTTTCTCAAGTATTGCATTATTGATGGTTTTTAAAAGTATTGCAGTTTCTTGTTTAATTCTTCGTTTTACCATAAAAACATATTTTTTTGCAAATATACATAATTATAATTTAAGACAAACAGCTTTTCTCTGACATCTCACATAAAAAAAACCGTGATATATATCACGGTTTTTTTAGTTAATCTCTACTAAAGAATTATTGAATGCTTTAATATCCTCCTTCTGATTCGAGTTTTTCCATTTCTTGATTAAAAATTTGTTCAAATTTCATTTTGTCGTAATCCACTCTTAGTTTTTGGTCTTTTGTAATTCCTTTGTTAATTCCATTAAGCATAACGTCTTTACTAATTTCGATTGCGATGTAAGTAGTGTATTTTCCAGTAGCTTCTTGAAAATTCTTTTCACAAATAATAGCGATATCAACCAAAGTTTGGTTAATAACTTCGCGAGTTAAATTTTCGAATTTTTGTTCAAAGTCTGAATTTGTTCCTACTTCTGTTTCATTAACATAACGGTCAGTAATAGATTTAATCTTTGTATTAATCAAACCTGCTACTCTTTGTTTTGCTTGTGTAAGAGCTTTTTCACGAGAAAGACTCATGTCTTGTGATGTTGCACTTGCGTCTGCTCTAAAAAAGTTTTTGTCAGAACGACCTTCATCTTTGCAAGGGACTATGATTTCTCTAGCATTTTTTTCGGGTTTGATTACGCCTTTTTTGTTTTTACAAGACGATAAAACTAACACAGAACTCAATACTGCAATAATCATAATGCTTTTTGTAATTGTAGTTGTCTTCATGGTACTAATTTTTATTTGATTACTAATTTTAAATTTTTTTATAAAAGTACTCTTTTATATTTAATTTTCAATATATTTATAAAAATATTTTTTTATAAAACGATAATTACAAACTTAGTGCCAAAAAAATGAGTAAAAAAAAGAACGATTTTCAAAATTCAAACAGTAAGCGAATTAGTAAAAAAACACTAACATCAAAAATATTAGGTATTTTTTCTTCTTCTCCACACAAAGAATATAACTACAAACAACTTGCATCTCTTTTGGCGATTTCCGATTCTCATCAAAGGAGCATTATATCCAAGATACTTATAGAGCTTGTTAATACAGGTAGTTTAATGGAAATGTCGAAAGGAAAGTACAAATTAAAATCAAGAAAAACGTTTATAATTGGTGAGATTGATCTTAATAAAATGGGGAATGCTTTTGTGGTTTCTGATATGATTACTGATGATGTTTTTGTGTCGTCTGCAAACTTAAATACTGCATTACACCGCGATACTGTTAAAATTAGTCTTTACGCAAAACGTAGTGGAAATAGAATTGAAGGTGAGGTTATCGAAGTAATAAAAAGAGCAACTGATAAATTTGTTGGGACTATTGAAAAAACAGGGTCTTATGCTTTTTTGATACCCGATAGTCACAAAATGTATTCCGACATTTTTATCCCTGCCGAAGGTCTTAATGGTGTAAAAGATGGCGAAAAAGCAGTTGTGCAAATAACAGATTGGCAGCAAAAATCGAAAAACCCAACGGGAAAGGTTGTCGAAATACTTGGAAATCCCGGTGATAATGAAGTAGAAATGCACGCAATACTTGCCGAGTTTGGATTACCCTCTAAATTTAGTCCCGAATTAGAAAACGCTGCAAATAAAATAAAAGAAGATTTTACCCAATATGATTACGAAACAAGAAAAGATTATAGAAACATCCTTACTTTTACCATAGACCCCGAAGATGCTAAAGATTTTGATGATGCAATTTCGTTTGAGAAAAAATCTGATAATGTGTATTATATAGGTGTGCATATTGCTGATGTATCAAATTATCTTTTGCCTGGAACAGACTTAGATGAAGAAGCCTACAATAGAGCAACATCGGTTTATCTTGTTGACCGAGTTGTGCCAATGTTACCCGAGAGATTATCAAATTACTTATGCTCACTTAGACCCGATGAAGATAAATTGTGTTTCTCGGTAATATTTGAAATGAATGACAAAGCAGAAGTTCTTTCTTATAATATTGAAAAAACAATAATCCGTTCGGACAAAAGACTCTCTTACGAAGATGCACAGCAAATAATAGAGACTGGCAAAGGCGAAATTGCTGATGAGTTGATAAAAATTAATGATCTTGCAAAAATACTTCGTCAAAATAGATTTAAAACTGGAGCTTTTAACTTTGAACATAACGAAGTTAAATTTATTCTCGGTGAAAACGCTATTCCGACAGGTGTATATTTTAAAAAATCAACAGAAGCAAATAATCTAATAGAGGAGTTTATGCTTCTCGCTAACCGAAAAGTTGCCGAATTTATTGGAGAGGCTTCTAAACCAAAAGAATTTGTATATCGTATTCATGCAGAACCGAACATGGAGAAGTTAGAAAATTTCTCTGGTTTTATTTCACGCTTTGGATATAGTATTGACACCTCTAATAATATCGCATTATCAAAATCGATGAACGAAATTGTAAAAAGCGTAAATGGTAAACCCGAGCAAAATATAATTGAGAACCTTGCAATAAGAGCAATGTCAAAAGCGGTTTATACAACAAAAAACATCGGACATTATGGTCTTTCATTCGACTTCTATACTCATTTTACATCTCCAATACGAAGATATCCCGATGTTATGGTTCACAGATTATTGCACGACTATATCAAAAAACATCAACCTGACACATCAAACCTCGAAGCTAAATGCAAATACTGCTCCTATCAAGAGCAACAAGCAGCAATGGCAGAGCGAAGCTCCATAAAATACAAACAAGTTGAGTTTTTACAAGATAAAATTGGACAAATTTTCGATGGCGTAATATCAGGAGTAACCGAATGGGGATTTTTTGTTCAACTAAAAGAAAACGCATGCGAAGGATTGGTACACATGAGAACATTAAATGACGATTTTTATATTTACGACCAAGAAGATTATTGTATTTATGGCAAATCGAATAATGAAAGATATCAATTGGGAGCCGAAGTAAAAGTAATTATTACAAATGTTAGCTTACCTAAAAAACAAATTGATTTTGAATTGGCTAAAAAACAATAAAATTTGTATGTTATTTATACTTGTATAATATAATTGCGTATCTTTATAACCTAAACAAAATATTATATGGTTACGTCATCAGATAAGTCAGGAACTTTCATAAAAGGCACTGTTCTTATGCCACAGGAGGAAATGCTTGAGATTAAAAAAGAGCATAAAAATTTTAAAATTGGAATTTTAGCTGACAATAGTGGTATTGAGCACCGTATTCCTTTAGCACCTCTTGCAGTTGAGCAATTAGTTAACGAGGGTTTAGAAGTTTTAATTGAACAAGGAGCAGGAATTGGTGCAAACTTTAGCGACAGACAATATTCCGAATATGGAGCTCAAATTATTAGCGAAAAATCAGAAGTAGCAAAATGTGATATTGTATTAAAAGTATTGCCACTAACAGTAGATGAGATTGAATTATTAAGCGGTAATCAAGTGATAATCACTTCGTTACATTCTAATTGTCAAGATAAGGAATATTTTACATCTCTAATAAAAAAAAGAATAACTGCCATAGCTTTTGACACTATGCAGGATAATCATGGTATCAATCCGATAATGCGTTCGATGAGCGAAATTGCTGGTAGATCATCTATTCTTATTGCAGCAGAATACATGAGCAACGTACACAAAGGCAAAGGAGAAATGTTAGGTGGTTTAACAGGCGTTTCTCCAACCGAAGTAGTTATAATAGGAGCAGGAACTGCTGGAACTTATGCTGCTCAAACGGCTTTTGCTCTCGGAGCACTTGTTAAAGTTTTTGATAATTCGTTGTCAAATCTCGACAAACTTCAAAAGGACTTAGGCGTAAAAGTTTATACATCGACAATTCACTCAAAAGTACTTTGCAATGCACTTAAAACAGCAGATGTTGTTATTGGAGCATTAAGAATTAGAGATATGAGACCCAAAATTATTATTACCGAAGATATGGTAAAGCAAATGAAAAATAATTCGGTAATTGTAGATATTAGCATTGACCAAGGCGGTATTGTAGAAACAAGCAGAGCAACAACTCATAAAAACCCAATTTATACAAAGCACGGTGTTGTTCATTATTGCGTACCAAACATTGCTTCAAGAGTTTCTCGCACTGCCTCATATTCGATTAGCAATATTCTTGCCGCTGAACTAATGAAAATGCAAATTTGTGGAGGTCTAAATCACTATCTTAAAACTAACCCAGGCGTAAGAACTGGCGTATATCTTTACAATGGAATTTTAACCGACGAACATATCGGAATTTTACACGGAATTTTCTCAAAAGATATCGACTTGCTTTTGGCTGCGATGTAAACTCAATATTGATATATAACATAAAACCAAAAACAAGGTATTAACTGTTTGGTTTATTATTTTACAATCCCTAACGCCCAAACCACATTAAATCCTGACTAAACCACATTTTTTTACTAAAAAGTCATGTTTTAATTTGGAGATATAAAAAACATTGTTTATCTTGCACACAGTATTGTATAACTCAATGCGTTGTTTGTCGTTCGGAGGGGGGGTACGTATAAGTTGTGGCTATTGCAAACTATACAGAGCGTTAAAAAGCATTTTTTGAAATATAGATTATAATATTGTTTTGTGAGAAGATTGAGAATTTATTTGGAGAAAAAAGACAGAAAATTCTTTTTGACGATAAAATTTTAAGAAAATAGTTGTCAAGTTTCACAAGGTTGTTTATGACAACTTGCTTGATTAGTATTATTCAAAGATACAACTTTATTTTTAAACTGCAATGGTTTTTCTTTAAAAATTTCGGGTTTAATTTCAAACCATTTTTCAATAGCGTCAAAAGGCGTTTTCACATTAAGTTCTTTTCTTAAACCACCATGCCTTCTATACATTATATAATAGATTAAGAAGTTGATTAAGTCAATGTTCATATGTGTTTTATCGGCGTATTCATTTTTTTTGATGGTGTTATTTTTAATAGTGCCATTTGCTCTTTCAACCATACCGTTTGTTTTTGGAGTTGCTGGTTTTGTAAGTCGGTGTTCGATATTGTTCAAGTCGCATACAACATCTAATTTAGATGGTTTTTGACAGTAATGCCCCGTCTTAGATTTTATCAATTTGTTTGTAAATTCAAGTCCGTTATCCGTCAAAACATGAGAGATACCAAAAGGAAAAAACGCTAAACATTTATGCATAAAATCTTCTGCATTTTCAGCACTTTTAGCATCATAAACTTCGTAATACATGGTTCTTGTGGCCCTATCTATTGCGACAAAAAGATAATGTTTTACACCGTCAAATTTTGGCAAATACGTCACATCTATGTGCAAATATCCGGGTTCATACTCTTTAAATTTTTTGGCTTTTTCTTTTTCTTTTTCAGGGACTTTATTTATTCCGGCATCGACAAATGTTCTATAAACAACACTCCTTGAAATATTGGAGTTACCCAGGAGGATCATCTCCCACACTTCATCCAAAGGCAGCCAGGTAGATTGTCTTATTGATGAAATGAGCGTTTTCTCAAAATCATTTATCGCATAATTGATAGTATGTGGCCTTGAACTTTTGTCCTCAAAATTTTCTCGGTTCTTCCATTTGCTAACTGTTGTCTCTGATATATTATATTTCACTGCAAGTTCTGAATTTGTTAAATTGCTCTTGCTAAGTTCTAAACGCAAATGTATATTTGTACTCGCGTTTGAATGATATTGTTGCTTCATATTTTTGTTTTTTATTGATTACAAAATTAAGCAAGTTATCATTTATATCGTACTTTCCCCCTCCCTTTGCTTCGTTTCGCTATGCTTCACTTCGCAAAGGGAGGGGGAAAGTTTCCATTAACAACGTAGTGAAACTTTACAGATACTAATACAGGTGAAACAGCAAGTGTATATACAATATGCTATAATGAGATTGATGCAGAACATCAAATTATTGGAAGTTCTCAAGTCATTTTTGGATCAGAGTATGGAGAAGTTAATTCCGCTTCATTAGCATTAGCTGTTACAGACTTTATTCCAAACACAAATACACGTAGATTGTATTATTCGTATTATTCTGAAACTCATGGTAATAATGAAATAAAATTCTTTAATGTTACTCCAACAGGAATTACAGGGCCACATTCTGTTGGAACTCCTGTGCATCTTGTTGAAGCTAGTGAAATGGAAATATCTTCTGATATGAGTAAGCTTATTTATGTTAGGCCTAAAAAATTCTTAGAGCAATATAATGTAAATGACTTAACAATTGTTCATCTTAATCCAACTACTGGTTACTTAAATACATCTTTAGGTTCATCGGGCTATACTTATGTTGATATTAGCACTCAAAGTTCTTCTAGTGATCAATACCTTGGTGTAGAATTTGATGCCTTAGAAGAGAATATCTATGTCACAAAAAAAGGAGGGGGTGCATATAGATACAATTTAAATTTAAGTACTACTAATTATGTTAGTGGCGCAGGTCTAATTAATGAATCACAGCTGGAATTAGGTAGAGATGGATACGTTTACGGTGTGGCAGACGATGGTAAACTATACCGAACCAATGGTAGTTTTTTTATAAATAGTGGTCTATATATCGGCTCAAGCGGAGTCATAACCAACAGTATTTTAAGTAACTCAAGTACTATCAATGTTCGTACATTACCAGAACAAATAGATAAATATGATTATGATAGTTTGTTTGATGCTAGTGTAGAGTGTTGCTATTCGACAACTGAGAGTGAGGCGATCAATTCAATGTCTGGCGTTTCTCACAACTCCACAACAGGCGACATCACAATTACCGGCTCAAATGTAAGTTGGACACAAACATCAAATCCATTTACATCTGGTGGTCAGCCTATTACTGATGTTTATTTAAAGGGAGAATTAAAAATAAACCAGGGTGCAAGATTAAATATATTTGGTTTAACCTTGCATTTTAAGGAAAACGAATCTTTAGAAATGTCATATTCTACTAATCCCACTGTTAAAGGACCACAATTGTATTTATATAGTGGTACAAAACTAACAGTATTTGATGAATGCGAAGAAAATGCTCTTT
>Ga0265295_1001726_pt1 | contig 37424 bp, 29 predicted proteins | sample Munlansysbiofilm_FD_192503 | JGI IMG/M metagenome (GOLD analysis project Ga0265295, IMG submission 192503) | Leachate microbial communities from a municipal landfill in Southern Ontario, Canada - Methane capture system biofilm | ecosystem: Engineered > Solid waste > Landfill > Unclassified ... | reverse complement strand
AACAAGAGGTAAGCTTAACTCATCCAGAGTTATAATTCAGGCAGAACAACCATTTGAATTTAAAGAGGTCAGAGTAACTCCATTTCCAGTCCCACACGATGGAACAGATAATTATGGTTATTATATTGAAATGTCTGGTGTTAAAATTGCAATAATAACAGATATTGGCAGGGTAACAGATAAAGTTCTAAAGTATGCATCAATGGCAGACCATCTAATCTTTGAATCAAATTACGATTGTAAGATGTTAGAAGAGGGTCCTTATCCTAAAGCTCTTATTGATAGAATTAGGACAGGCAAAGGTCACTTAAGCAATAGCGAAACAGCCGAAGCGATTGAAAAGATATATCATTCTAGTCTTAAAACATTGCTTTTATGCCATTTAAGTGCTAATAATAATACGCCCTCCCTTGCCTTACAAGCATCAGGGATGGCAATCCTTAAAAAAGGTGCCATCCCCGGTGCTGACTTTACCCTTGAATGCCTTCCTAGAGGGACATCTTCAAAGATGTATTGGTTTAAATAGATGTTTTAATCTACAAATTGCATTGCAAAGTATTTTGCTGTAAGTTTTTCTCCAGTTGCTTTCTTAATCATATCGTTCCATTCATATTTCATTCCAGATTGAAAAACATTCTCTGACATCCATTTACCAACCTCTAGATTTCCAATATAGCATTCATTTCTATAATCTCCGGAGTTGGTAATGTTGTCCGTTATGTAGTAATGCATTTGAGATGCTAGAAGTTCTCCAAGCTGATAATTATGATAATAGCACGGGTAAAGTGCTAGATGAACCTTTGTAGCCCAATCTGGCATATTTCTGCCTTCAGGTTTATTAAGCATCTGATACTTTTCTACTAAATCCCACCATAGTGAATTAAGATCTTGTTCAGGGTTTGAATACATATCTTTTTCAAATCTGTATACAACTTGAACCCATCTACTAAAAACAAGTTGCTGAAGTTTTAAAGAGTTATAACAATCATCTTCGATCTCTTTTTTCTCTTCATCTGAAAGTTTTAAACTCTGTTTCATCCACTCAGGATTCCTAGATAATCTGCCAAAAATCATAGCTACTGCCTCAGTTGTGAATGCGTGTGCTGCATTTTTAAGAAAAAACGGATTTGAAGGTATGTCGTGGCCTAGAGAATATACTCCGTGTCCAAATTCATGAAGCATTGTACCCATCCAAGCCTCATTATCAGAAATATTTGCAAGCACCCTAACATCTCCTTTTGTGTCAATATCAATACAATATGCATGTTGATTTTTGCCCACTTTTTCATATAAATCACTATTTGCCATTATAGTTGTGACATCCAAGCCAATACTAGAATAAAAATCTGTTGTCAATTGTTCTAAGTTTCTCCCTTTGTAATACTTATCTAGATCAACAGGATACAACTTTGGTGATTCTTGAAAATATCTTCCCTGATAGTGCCAAGGCATAAGTTTCTCAATATCTACTCCATATCTTTTTGAAAATTTCACATCCATTTCGTCCTTAAGCTTTTTAAATTCTCCTTTTGTAAGAGAATCAAGTTCGTCAAACAGTGCCGAAATATCTTGTGGGTTTTGTCCAGATAGTTCCAGAGACATTGTGTGATAATTATCATAACCTAGTGACCTGGCCAGTTTGTTTCGTAGTCTAATGACATCAAGAACATCTTGAGCTACATACTGGCCAATTTCTTTATGGGCATTCCAGACATCTTCAAGATCTCTATTATTTGTTGAAGTTTGCAATAACAATTCAACTTCATTATCAGATATTTTTTTTCCTTGATATTGTGCACGGAATTCGGCATATTTCGTCTCTAAAATTGTAGACTTATTAATAATCTCTTCCAGCAACAAGGTATCTGCCTGATTTGCCAAAAATAAATTATAAAGCACATCCAATTGCCTCATTAAAATTGAATCTTTAATTGATCCTCTCTCTCTAATTGTCTTTAGTTTATTGAAGGTTAAAGAATCAGAATAAATTTTAGTTAATGCAATGTTTGCCTCTGAATATTTTGCGAATTCTTTAGGATCACCTGAAATTGTTCCATTCCAATAAGCATTAGAAGACTCAACATAAAGAGGATAGATACTGGTTTCTGTTTGACTTATTATCTCTTTTAATACCATTTCATCTTTATTAATACAACTAAAAGTCAAAAAAAATAGGAGTGAAGAAATAATTGCTTTTTTCATTTAAAAAATTTTAATTCTTTTTTTGTAAACATATGTAGATATAATAAATACATCATCCATTGGCCTATCGTTACTATCAGTATCCAAATCTGATATTTTATGTACGACATCCATTCCTGAGACTACCTGACCAAATACGGTGTATTGAGTATCAAGATGAGGCGTCCCTCCTATAGTCATATACTGCTCTTTAATTGAGTCAGGAAATTTGTAAAATGTATTTTTGCCAATTGCTCTATTCCTAACGTTAATTCGGTTTTCTGCGTTAGACAAAGACTCCTCGTTCTGAATTTTCCCTTCAACAATATAAAACTGAGAACCAGATGATTCTCTGAAAGGATTTATATCATCACCCTCACGAGCAGCAGCAACAGCTCCAATTTTATGAAATAATTGAGGTGAGAATTCTGCAGGAATATTCATTTCTGGTCCACCTTTACCATAAAGTTTTCCTGGCTTCCTCTCCCTTGAATCAGGGTCTCCTGATTGTATCATAAAATTATTAATAACACGATGAAAAAGCACTCCATTAAAATAGCCATCTTTTGCCAATTTAATAAAGTTGTCTCTGTGTAAAGGTGTCTGATCAAATAACATTAGTACAATCTCGCCTCTATTTGTCACAAGCTTTACGTGCCATATTCTTGATGTCGCATAAGCACCTGTACTACAAAAAATGAGTGTTAGAAAGAGGATGATTTTGTAAAGAAAACTTTTCATTAAATTATAATTGAGGACCGCTGGCAACAAGAGATAATGCAGTTTCATTGTCACAGTATTGACTAAAGTTCTTAATGTATTTAGCCCCTAATTTCCTTGCTTTTTCTTCCCAAATTAAATGATCTGAATATGTATCTCGAGGGTCCAAAATACCATCAGAAACATCGTGTAAATGTATTGGAATATTTAAATTAAGAATTGGTAAATGTTTTGTTTCAGCATTTTCAATTGTTCCATCTAGGATAGCATCAATTATTGCTCTTGTATCTTTAATTGATATTCTTCTTCCTGTTCCGTTCCACCCAGTATTAACTAGATATGCCTTTGCACCATATTCATCCATTTTTTTGGCAAGTGTCTTTGCATAAACTGTTGGATGTAATGTTAAAAATGCCTCGCCAAATGCAGGGGAGAATGAAGGTACAGGTTCTGTTATTCCAAGTTCAGTACCCGCAAGTTTTGAGGTATAACCACATAGAAAGTGATACTGAGCTTGATCTCTGTTTAGTATTGAAACAGGAGGAAGTACACCATAGGCGTCTGCAGATAGATATATAATCTTTTTTGGATGTCCAGCTTTTGATGGAAGTACAATTTTATTTATGTGGTATATAGGGTAGGAGACTCTTGTGTTTTCAGTTACTGAAGCATCCGAAAAATCTATACTACCATCTTCTTTAACAGTAACATTTTCAAGCAAAGCATCTCGCTTAATTGCATTCCAAATATCAGGTTCGTTCTCTTTGCTAAGGTTAATTGTTTTTGCATAACATCCACCCTCAAGATTGAAGACACCATGATCATCCCATCCGTGTTCATCATCACCAATTAAATACCTTTTTGGATCTGCAGATAATGTTGTTTTGCCGGTACCTGAGAGACCAAAGAAAATTGCTACATCGCCATTTTTGCCAACATTGGCAGAACAGTGCATAGATGCTATTCCCTTAAGAGGAAGATAGTAGTTCATTATTGAAAATATCCCCTTTTTCATCTCTCCTCCATACCAAGTACCTCCACAAACGGATATTCTTTCAGTCAGGTTAAAAAGAACAAAAACTTCTGAGTGGAGATTATGCTCTTTCCATTTGTTATTTACAGCTTTCGAAGCGTTGATAAAAACAAAATCTGGTTCTCCATAATTATCTAGTTCATATTGAGATGGGCGAATAAACATGTTTGTGACAAAATGAGCCTGCCACGCCACCTCCATAATGAATCTAACTTTCATTCTTGTATCTTCATTTGTACCACAGAATGTATCTACGACATATATTGTCTCTTTGTTTGAAAGTTCCTCCAGAGCAATTTTTTTGCAATCGTTCCATACTTCTTTTGTAATTGGTTTATTTACTGTCCCATCCCACCAAATAGAATTTTCTGTTGTTTCATCATTAACAATATATTTATCCTTCGGAGATCGACCTGTAAATTTACCTGTCATAACGGATACAGCTCCAGTATTAGTGAGGATCCCTTTGTCAAAACCTTGGTTTTTCTCATCCATTTCAGACTTGAACAACTCTTCATAAGTGGGATTATACACTACCTTACTGACATTTGAAATGCCGTACTTTTTTAAATCAGAAGCAATCATGTTTAGTTTAGTTTGTTTTGTTTTAAGAATTTGTATATTGAAACAAATTTAATGAATTATTTACAGATTATTCAACAATGTCAAAATCATTGGAGATACTTGAGCGTTACTGGGGTTACACATCTTTTAGAGAAAACCAAGAAGAGATAATTAACTCTGCGCTTAGTGGAAATGACACAGTTGCTTTGATGCCAACAGGTGGCGGAAAATCTATTACATTTCAAATTCCCGCATTGATACAAGATGGTATAGCGCTAGTTATCACACCATTAATAGCATTAATCAAAGATCAGACAGAATCTTTAAGATCCAAGGGAATTCCTGTAATAGCAATTCATTCAGGGATGAGCTCTATTGAAATTGATGCTTTACTTGATAATGCCATTATGGGTGAATATAAGTTTTTATATCTCTCACCAGAAAGGCTCAGCAGTGATCTATTCAAAGCTAGAGTATCAAAAATGAATGTAAGTTATCTTATTATTGATGAGGCACATTGTATATCTCAATGGGGACACGACTTTAGACCAGATTATTTAAAAATAAAAGAAATAAAGAGTATAATATCACCTATTTCTACAATTGCTGTAACTGCTACGGCAACACCTGCAGTTGTTGAAGAGATTATTAAAAATCTTGAACTTCTTTCACCAAATATTATTAAATCAAGTTTTAAAAGGGACAACCTCTCGTATGTATGTAGAGAAGATACAGATAAATATGGACAACTATTAAAGATTGTTAGAAATGTAAGTGGTTCTGGGATTATTTATGTAAGAGAAAGAAGGAAAACATTTGAAGTATCTGAATTTCTGCAGGCTCACGGAGTATCTGCTGAACCATACAATGCTGCCTTAGCTCCTGCATCAAGGGCTTTAAGACAGGATGAATGGAAAAATGGAAATTTAAGAATAATTGTAGCAACTAATGCTTTTGGTATGGGCATTGATAAGGCCGATGTAAGATTTGTTTGCCATCTTGACCCTCCTGAATCCATTGAAGCATATTACCAAGAGGCTGGACGAGCAGGCAGAGATGGAGCTAAATCTTATGCCGTAATGCTTTGGAATATTCAGGATGCCGGTAGATTAAGGAAAATATTAAATACTACTTTTCCTGAACAAGAGTATATTAGAAACGTATATCAGAAACTATTCGTCTACCTTGGAATTGCTTACGGAGCTGGTAAGGATAGAGTTATCAATTTCAGCTTAAAGGATTTTTGTTCAAAATCTTCATTACATCCCGTCCCTGCTTATCACGCATTGAAATATATTTCAAAAGAAGATTACATTGAACTTACAGATGAAATTGACAATCCATCAAAGGTTAAGTTTATTATAAACAGGGATGAGCTATATAATGTACAACTTAAAAATAATTCTTTGGATGCATTTATAAAAACATTATTAAGACTATACTCTGGACTATTTTCAATGCCTGTTGCAATTGATGAAGAGTATATAGCAAGAGTCACTAGAAATAGCAAAGCAGCAATCTCATCTAGTCTAATGAGATTGTCTAGGATGGGCGTAATATCATATAATCCTGCAGTTAGATCTCCTCTCTTAATATTAAAGACGGAAAGACTTGATGACAAGAATTTTAGAATAGACGAAAGTCGCTTTTTCCGATTAAAAAGCAATATGGAAGCCAAGATTGAGAGTGTTATTGCTTACTTTGAAAGTAAAGAAAACTGCAGAGAAAAAATTATTCTAGAGTATTTTGGAGAAGTTTCTCAACAAGACTGTGGGAGATGTGATGTTTGCCTATCTTCCGGAAGAAGAATTGATAGCTCAAATTATTACTACTCAATTGAGGAAAAAGTATTTAATATTTTATCCAGCGGGCCTAAAAGTATGGCAGAAATATCACTGGAAATTGATGACGATTCACGACTCTATATTGAAGTTGTTAGAGATCTAGTGGAAAGAGGAGCAATTATTGTCAACAAAGATATATTCTCTCTATCTGACAATCTTAATAGCCTCCATCAATAAATGCAATAAGCTCTTTATATAATTTCTGAATAGGAAGGCCCATAACATTAAAATAAGACCCTTCAATTTTCTCAATCGCTATATATCCAATCCACTCTTGAGCACCATATGAGCCTGCTTTATCATATGGTTTATAGTTATTGATATAGTATTGCATCTCTTCATTTGATAACTTTTTAAAAAATACACGAGTTTCTGCAGAAAACATAGCTGCTCCCTTATTACTTCTTAAAACAACTCCAGTAATAACAGTGTGCATCTTATCAGAAAGAAAAGAGAGCATTTTCAAAGCGTCGGCTTCATTTTCTGGCTTTCCCATTATTTTTCCATCACACAAAACCATTGTATCTGCAGTCAACAGAATTTCACCATCAACAAGTTCTCTACCAAAAAAGTCAGCTTTCTTGTTTGCTAGTAATAGAGGCACATCCTTAACAGGAACTATTAAGTCGAAACTTTCATCAATATCTCCTGAAACTTCAACTCTATAAGGAATATCCAGGCCATCAATTAACAGATGTCTTCTTGGCGATGCCGATGCAACAATCAGCACTCTATCGCTCATTAAATGTTTTAGAGTATTCATCCCGAATAGGCCTCCGTTGCATCTGCCCATCTTCCTTGAATTTTTAATGTTTGTTCTATAACATCTCTAGCACATCCTTTTCCACCTCCATATAATGATATATATTGGCAAACATCCTTTACTTCGTTTACTGCATCTGCAGGACAAGCAGAAACTCCGCAAGACTTAAGAATTCCAATATCAGGAATATCGTCACCCATATATAGAACTTCATCTGCTGAGAGGTTATGTCGTTTTAAAAAATCTTCAAAGTCTGGTAATTTACAGATGGATTTTAAATATATGTCCTCTTTTGGCACTCCAATTTGGATAAATCTTAATGCAATTGACTCTGATGAACCTCCTGTAATAATTGCAACGGGATAATTATTAATTACTGCTACTCTTACAGCAAAGCCATCTTTGGCATTATGAGATCTTAACAAGTCTCCGTTTTCGGTAGCTAAAACTTGACCATCGGTAAAGACTCCATCAACATCAAATGCAAATGCTCTTATCTTATTTAACTTAACTTTAAAATTTGACATTATTTTCTCTTCAATTGTGTTGATTGATTAATTATGTAATTAGACAATAATTCATACACCCTATAATGTTCTGGATTGCTCTTTAAAATCTCAAGGTGCTTGTTAATTGTTATTAGATCTCCTCTAGACGCTGGTCCTGTTTGAACATTTGCAGGATTACCATAGAGGAAAGCCTTTCTAATAGTTTCAATTGCAAGGGGAAGAAGATAGACGTGATTTTGTGCTGATATATCATATGATAAAGAAGACAGATAATTAACAAAATTACTTATAAAAACAGCTGCAATATGCATTCTAAGTCTTTCGACAGAGTCAGCTTCCGAAAACTCAGAGCCCATTTTTCCACACATCAACTTCAACTTATCGCCACTATTTAAATCAGAATATTCAAGAAGAAATGGAACTAACTTAATGTCAATTGGCTTATTTTTGCTTAGAGTCATCAAGGGATAAAAGACCCCGTATGAGGGAAATAAACTTAAAACATCAATAGAAGTTCCTCCGCTAATATGACAAACAGTGGTGTATCCATTTATGACAGATGGTATTTTAAATAATCCATCTAAAACATTTTGAATAGCATCATCAGAGACACAAATAAGAATAAGATCAGAACCCTCCATAATTTCAACCTCTGTTGAAGAGATAGTATCCGGAAGATTAAGCATATTATATTCTGGCTTATTTAGTATTGAAGCTAATTGTTTTGCAGAATCGTATGTCCTGTTTACAACACAGGGAATATCAAAACCAATAGTTTTCAAAGATATTGCAAGTCTAAAACCAGCATTTCCAGTACCATATACTGAGATCTTCATAGGCAAAGTCACCTTACAGAACCTCCTACAGCAAATGTTGCAAGACTCTCATTCCCATTTTCATTTACACTTTGTACTGCAAAAAAATGGTTGTCTTTACTATATGGAATCTCAGTAGATGTACCTTTTACAAAAAATTTCTTTTCCCACATTGATTTGTCAGTCTCCCTAATGAGTATGTAATATCCATAGGGTTTTTGACCATCTTTTGGCTGATCCCAACTTATAATAGTAGAGGAGGAGAGAGCTGAAATATCTATTGTTACTTTCGATGGTTTAGCAGGAGCTAATGCCAAATTCATTATTGTTGCCAGATTAGCTTGAGTATTCTTTTTTACATACTCAATATCAACACCTGAAATTAAATCACCATACTCTTTTCCATCCCTAATCCCTGGAATTTGATGGGTTCTATCATAATTCTCATAGTATTCACATAGTCTTACTGATGAAAAGCCAAGTCTATTAAAAGGAGTGTGGTCTCCACCTCTTCCAAATCTATCATTTCTGTAAATCAAAGAGATCTTAAGATTATCAACATACCTTTCTGAAATCTCTTTTATATATCTTGCAAGTTGTCTGGATTCACTATCATTTTCAGCTGAATTAAACTCTCTAATCCTCTTCATTTCTGGCGTTTCAGCAAATGGAATGCTTTCGGAAAAAACTCTTAAAATCATATTGCTGGATAATTCTGTTCCACTTGAGCGGGAATTTCCAATCATATCATTATTGATAACAGCCGAAATATTCCAACCCTCTTCTCTGGCTATTGATGCCATATGTGCTGCTCCAAGCAAACCATGTTCTTCACCGGAAAGAAACATCAGTTTTATTGTTACAGGAAGAGGTTGAGTTGATAATATTCGTGCAATTTCCATAAGAGCAGCTACTCCACTACCATTATCATTTGCTCCAGGCGCAAAAGCTGTTGAGTCAGAATTATCGAAGGAGCGACTATCATAGTGAGCTAGGAGAATAATGACCCTGTCACAAGACTCTGAACTACCTTTTAAATTGGCAACAATATTTGATAAAGTTATCTCTTTACCAAGCCTTGTTTTCTCACCACCAGCTCTATATTCATATTTTTGAACACTCATATGAGCTGAACCTTTAGCATAGGTGTCAAGTTTTTGAAGAATCAATTGTGCAGCAGCCCCAATTCCTTGTAAAGAGTTAGATTTTGTACTTAGATTGTGTCTTGTATGTTTTGATACTAAATTTGATATCGTAGATTTAATACTATCACTGCGAACTTTTAATACAGACTCTTCAACTCTTTTCTCTCTTACCATAATATTTTGAGCAGTCATAAATGCAGAGGTTAAAAGCATAGTCAGAGCCAAAAAAAATTGAAATATTTTTTTCATTTCTTGGGAGTTTTTCAATATAATTCGTAAAAAGTATCAAGTTCCTTCTTAAAGTTTCCAGGTATAAGGACCATATGATTTCCTAAATGAGAATTAATAAAAGAATCTATATCCTCAGTAGATTCGAATAAGAATTTAACTTGGGTTCTACATCTCTCTTTTACAGTAGTGTTTTCAATAATCCTTCCTGATACACAAAACATTTGATCAAGACTCTCACCGCCAAATTTAAAAAGGGTATACTCACCTAGTAATAACTCGGCTGCAACTCCAATTCCAATACCTGACTCATAATGTGATGGCAAGGTGAATGTATTCGCAAATGAAAGTGGAGAAGTACAATGTGCAAAATCTACAGTATTTGATACACGGTCAATAGATGATGGATTTGCCATAAAAACCGGTTTATTCAGAAGAGATCTTGCAATAATCATTGACCAAAGAGTTGGAACATCTCCTTCGCAACCAGATACTAGACCTTTATCATTCAAAATAGACAACGCTAGACATGCTGTTGTATTACAAGAACCAATAATATCAAAACACTTTATAGACAATGCATTAAGCTCATTATCTTGAACTATTTGTTTAATAGCATTATACATCTTAACTGCTTCGACAATATCTTCAGTTGTACGCCCACCAGTTACTAATTCAGAATATTGATTTATTAAATTACCAGATTCGTTAGAGTTTAAGGCATATCTTCCATTATAACTATCCATATTATGAAACTTCTCCTCTAAAGAAGATATTGGGATATCTAAAAATTTGACACCTAATCTGGATGATAAAGAGAATTTATCAACGTCTGAAGAAATTAGCCAAGGTGAGGCATCACCAATTAATCCAACTCTTGTATTTGTTATCTCTTTAAATGCTTTATGAACATTAGACAAAATCGAAATTTCACAATGGAGATTATCCATATATTCATTACTAGGATTAATAGGAAAATTAAGGTGCTTATGTTTAATTTTTCGATTATTTAGCCAAGTTGAAATTTCAAGAGATGCCGCAAGTGAGTTATGGAACGAATCACTCAATATTACTAATGGCCTTGAAATTTTTTGCCAGTGACTTAAAAAAATCTGTTCAGTACCACCTGTCGCAATAAATGCTATTGCAAACTCTTCCTGCCCTTTAATTGGTTCATACTCTTGAGCACTGACAATTTTTAAAGAATACCTTTGTTTAAAGTCAGAATATAAAGATTCTCTAGATCCCGAAACAGAAATATTATCGTGGAGAGTTGAAGCAAATACTACAAGGGTGAGATTAGGTTCCATAGTTTTAGTTTAATTTTACAAAGATAGAAATTTTCATTAATATGATTTTTTCAAACATTAGAGAGGTAAATTCGTTTATATAAATAAATAGATTGCTTTTTATGGAAAAAACAATTAAAACTAATTCAGAAAGAAATCTACTTACTGCATTTTCTCTAAACTTGCTTTTTGCTATTATTGAGCTTATTGGTGGTATAATAACAAATTCTGTAGCCATTCTTTCAGATGCAATTCACGATTTTGGAGACTCTCTCTCTTTGGGAATTGCTCTATACTTACAAAAAGTATCCAAGAAAAGAGGGGATGATAAATTTACATATGGATATAGACGATTCTCTCTTTTAGGATCATTATTCATCTCAATAATATTAATTGTAGGGTCTATTGTAATGATTAAGGAGAGTACTGTTAGATTATTTAATCCTCAGGATACAAACGCAACAGGAATGTTAATTCTCTCAATATTAGGGATGCTTATTAACGGAGTAGCGGTAATCAAACTGAAAAAAGGTAACAGCCACAATGAAAATGCTGTAAAATTACATATGCTTGAAGATGTTTTGGGTTGGGCTGCAGTAATGATTGGAAGTATAATAATGTACTTTACTGGTTTTACTCAAATTGACCCAATTCTCTCAATTATTATTGCATTATGGATTCTGTTCAACGTGTACAAAAACATTAAGAACACGCTAGCCATAATGCTTCAACAAGTTCCGGCAAACCTTGATATTTCAGATTTAGAACAGAGGTTAGCTGACATAAATGGAGTAGAGTCTGTACACGATCTACATATATGGAGTATAGATGGTATTAAAAACATTGCATCTCTTCATATAATGTATAATATCGATTACGATATTTGCTCAATAAAACAAATGATAAGAGAAATTCTTGCTAAAGATGGTATATATCACGCGACTATAGAAACAGAAACCATTAATGATAGGAAAGATCGTACCATCTCTGATGAATGCCGATAAAAAAAGCCAAGAGTACATTCTCTTGGCATTTAATATTATATCAATTAAGAAATTATGCATCTATAGATGTTTCGCTTTTAACTGATAAAAAGGATCCCATTTTAAATTCTGAAAAATCATTAATATAAGAGAAGCGCTCATTATTCCAAGACTTAGATTTTCCAATAAAAATCTCCATCGATGGCTCATAACTTTCATCTCTTTGAGTATCGAGAAGAAGTAAATAGCTCATTATAATATGGGAAGCCATTTCAACTAATCTTCTAGCATGGAAATCAACATATTCAGTATCCTTTCCAGAGATGAGTTCAACTGTCTTTGCGTATTGATCTGTCATTTCTACAATCTGCTTTTTATATGGCTCAAATTCAGGTCTTACCGGTATTTGTTCATAATCTTTCATTTGATTGAGATATGAACCATTTGTTACATATCTTTGTGCAGCTACAACCTGTAACTGCGAAGTCCCTTCGTAAATTGTAGTAATTCTTGCATCCCTATAAATTCTCTCAATAGGATAATCTTTCATAAAACCAGACCCTCCGTGGATTTGTAAAGAATCATATGCATTTTGGTTGCAATATTCAGATGACATTAGCTTAAGCATAGGGGTATACATATCAGCTAATTTTTGATATTTTTTTGATTCTGATCTCTCTTCAGGAGTAAGTTTTCTCTCTTCGGAAATAAACCCATAAGCTTTGTATATGTCCACAAAACGAGTTGTCTCGTATAGAAGTGTTCTTGAAGCCTGAAGCTTTGCTTTAATTAAAGCAAGCATCTCATAGACAGCCGGAAATTGAATTATTGGTTTTCCAAATTGTGTCCTTTCGTGTGCATACTTAAGAGCTTCTCTATATGCGGCCTCAGATATTCCCACAGATTGTGCTCCCACACCTAGCCTGGCACCATTCATAAGAGACATCACATATTTTATTAGGCCAAGTTTCCTCTCACCAACAAGTTTTGCTGGAGCATTGTTAAATACCAGCTCGCAAGTGGGGCTGCCTTTAATTCCAAGTTTATTTTCAATTCTCCTGACTGTAACGCCTCCCCACTTTTTATCATATACAAAATATGACAAGCCTCTTCCATCTGTTGTACCCTCCTCTGAACGAGCAAGGACTAATTTTATTTCTGCGTCTCCGTTAGTAATGAATCGTTTTACTCCATTAAGATACCACTTGTTTTCGCTCTCATTGTATGACGCTTTTAACATAACAGCCTGGAGATCTGATCCTGCATCAGGTTCTGTCAAGTCCATTGAACAAGTTTCGCCACAATTAATTCTTGGGAGAAACTCTTTTTTGATATCATCAGAGGCATATTCATTAATTGTTTCGGCACAATCTTGTAGGCCCCAAATATTTGCAAAACCAGCATCTGCTCTGGCAACAATTTCTGCTGACATAACGTAAGGAACCATAGAGAAATTTAGGCCACCAAACTCTCTTGGAAGGGCCATCCCATACATTCCAGCCTGCGTTAATACATCCTGATTTTTTTTGGTTCCTGATGCATAATAAACTCTACCATCGTGATGAACGGGGCCAGACTGATCGACATTTTCTGCGTTTACAGCAATAACATCTCCAGAAATTTCTCCCATTATCTCCATTACTTTATCATAAGAATCAATGGCATCCTCTGCTGTACAAGGCGCATAATCAAATTGTCCAGATTCTTTGAAGTCCTGCTCCTTAAGTGCAACAATCTTCTTCATAAGAGGATGCTCAAACTGGAATTTCAGATCTTTATTGTCTTTGTAAAAATTTGCCATCTCTATTTGCTGTTGTTTTTATATGCCTTAATCATTCTTGGAATCACTTCTGAAAAATCTCCAGTTATAGCATAATCAGCTATTTGGTTAATAGGAGCAGAAGCATCTGTGTTTATTGATATAATCATTGCTGATTGATCCATACCAGCTGTATGTTGGATTTGACCTGATATACCGACCGCAATGTAAAGTTTAGGTCTTACAGTAACTCCTGTCTGGCCAATTTGCCTTGCGTGATCAACAAATCCAGCATCAACAGCAGCTCTTGAAGCTCCCACCTCTCCACCTAGGACTTTAGCTAATTCATAAAGCAAGTCAAAGTTCTCCTTTGATCCAACTCCAAATCCACCAGCAATTAAAATTGATGATGATTTAATATCAATCTTTTTCTCTTCGATATGTCTCTCGATTATTTTAACAATAAAATGAGTGTCATTTAGAATTTTTTCAACATCAACTTTACAAACCTCACATTCAGTAGGTCGCCTTAGTGGCTCACTCTTCATAACACCCTCTCTTACTGTTGCCATCTGAGGCCTGTGGTCCGGATTAATTATTGTTGCAATAATATTACCTCCAAACGCCGGTCTTATCTGATAAAGAAGATTCTCGTATGTTTTAGCTGCCTTATTGTCCGTATGGGAACCAATCTCAAGAGAGGTACAGTCAGCAGTTAATCCGCTGTTAAGAGCTCCTGAAACTCTAGGCGCTAAATCTCTTCCAATACTTGTTGCTCCAAATAGAACTATTTGAGGATTCTCCTTTTTGATAATTGAGATAGCAATTTCTGAGTAGGGTAAGGTGAGATAGTTTTCCAGCCGTTTGTCATCTGCTATATGTGCTTTTGTAACGCCATAATTAGCCAATAATGGCACTAATGGCTCTACTGCTTGACCAATAAGGATAGCCTCTAACTTGCATCCTAATTGAACTGATAGTGACCTGGCTTTTGTAAGCAATTCAAGGCTTACATCACATACCTTTCCGTTATCTGTTTCAATATAAACTATAATATTGTTCATCCTTGTGCTTTTAATTTATTAACCAATAGTATGCGAGGCTATAAGTTCTTTCATTAGAGAGTCCATATCCTGAACAGATGAAGATAATTTTTTAGACTCTTTTGCCTGAAATACTATGTTTTCAATTTTTTTAACTTTTGTTGGCGAACCCGACAAACCATAATTTTTTTCATCCCCTCCAATTTCGTTTACACCCCACTCTTCAATTTTTAGATAGTCCATTGTGTAAAGTGGAAGATAGGAATTATGCTCATTATCGTGCTCTTCTGATAAGGTTCTTGCGTGTTTGAACTTCATCAATTGCTTTGCATTTCTTGGGCGACACTCCGGGGCGGTTGCGTGTACCGTAATTACTATGGGGATAGAGGACTCCACAATTTCAATACCTCTCTCAAGTCTTCTTTTAACTTGAATTTTCGTTTTATCTATCTCAAGTACCTCTTCTGCATAAGTTATTTGAGGCAAGTCTAACTTTTGCGCAACTTGAGGGCCTACTTGAGCAGTATCACCATCAATAGCCTGTCTTCCTGCAAAAATTAAATCAGGGTCTATCTTCTTTAAAGCCATTGATATTGCATAAGATGTTGCAAGAGTATCTGCTCCGGCAAACTTCCTATCTGTCAATAAAATGCCTCCATCAGCACCTCTATACAAACCCTCGCGAATAATATCAGCAGCCCTGCCGGGGCCCATTGTTAATAGAAGTACTTTGCTCTCTGGGTATTTATCTTTAATCCTTAGAGCCTGCTCCAGAGCGTTCATATCTTCTGGATTGAATATGGCCGGAAGAGCCGCTCTGTTGACGGTTCCATCTTCCTTCATTGCATTTTTGCCAACATTTCTGGTATCTGGCACTTGTTTTGCCAGAACAACAATTTTAAATGCTTTTGTCATACTTATTAATTATTGTTATCAGGCTTCAGCTGGATTGTTGCCGAAAGCCAAGGGAATAGCCCCATCTTCGCTGGTGTGAATAGTTATTTCACCAAACTGATCTTCAAACTTGTTAATATTATCCTGAAGCGCAATCAATACTCTTTTTGCATTCTCTGCAGTCATTATTATTCGACTATCTACCTTTGGTTTAGGAACCCCAGGCATCATTCGAATAAAGTCGATTATAAATTCACTACTAGAATGTGTAATTATTGCAAGATTTGAGTATGATCCCTGAGCTACCTCAGCACTCAATTCTATATTTAACTCATTTTCAGCGTTCATATTTGTAAGTGTAATTAAGTGGTTCGCAAATATAAGATAAAAATTCATACATTTGTGGATTGTTAAAACATATAATATTTTATGGAGATTCCTGCAAAATACGACCCAACTGGGACAGAAGAGAAGTGGTACTCGTACTGGCTTAATAATAAATTATTTCATTCAGAGCCCGATGAAAGAGAACCCTACACCATTGTCATTCCTCCTCCTAATGTAACAGGAGTTCTTCATATGGGACATATGCTTAATAATACTCTTCAGGATGTTTTAGTACGAAGGGCAAGAATGATGGGAAAGAACGCCTGTTGGGTTCCTGGAACAGATCACGCCTCAATAGCCACAGAGGCAAAAGTCGTTTCGAAACTAAAAGCTCAAGGAATTGACAAATCTGACCTCTCAAGGGAAGAATTTCTTGAACACGCGTGGGAGTGGAAAGAAAAACACGGTGGTATAATTCTAGAACAGTTAAAGAAGCTTGGAGCCTCTTGTGACTGGGATAGAACAAAGTTTACAATGGACCCGGAATTAAGCAAAGGTGTAATTAATACTTTTGTTCACTACTATAAAAAAGGATTAATATACAGAGGTGTAAGGATGGTTAACTGGGACCCTGAAGGTCAAACAGCTGTTAGCGATGAAGAGGTTATACGTAAAGAGACAAAATCAAAGCTTTATCATATTAGATATTATATATCTGAGAATGGTGTTCCATCTGACCAATATATTGTCGTAGCGACGACAAGACCAGAGACAATAATGGCAGATTCAGCTGTATGTATTCATCCTGAAGATTTAAGATATTCCTTTTTAAAAGGTAAAACTATCCTTATTCCTATAATTAACAAGGAGATCCCAATTATTGAAGATGATTATGTTACGATGGATTTTGGCACTGGATGCCTAAAAGTTACACCGGCACACGATATTAATGATTATGAAATTGGAATTAGACACAGATTACCAGTTACTGACATAATTGATAAATGGGGCAAATTAAACGAAGAGGCACAGATACTTGTAGGGGTTGATAGATTTGAGGCAAGGAGAAAAATTGTTGAAATGCTTTCCGACCAAGGTCAACTAGAGAGAGTAGAGGATTATATATCACAAGTTGGTTACTCTGAAAGAACCAATGCAGTTATAGAACCCAAGCTATCGTTGCAATGGTTTATGAAAATGGAGGAGGCTGCAAATAAAGCTTTAAAATATGTAGAAGAAGATAAAATCCGTCTAATTCCCGACAAGTTCAAAAACACATACAGGCATTGGATGGAAAATGTCAAAGATTGGTGTATTTCAAGACAGTTGTGGTGGGGACAAAGAATTCCTGCGTGGTATCTTCCTGATGGAACTATTATTGTCGCAGCTGATGAGAAAGAAGCCCTCAATGAGGCAAGAAAAATTAATCCAAATATTTCATTTGAAATGCTAAAGCAAGATTCAGATGTTTTAGATACTTGGTTTTCTTCTTGGTTGTGGCCAATATCTGTTTTTGACCCTAATAAACCAGGTTTTCCAGATAAATTGCCAAACAAAGATCTTGCCTATTATTACCCAACTAATGACCTAATAACTGCTCCGGAAATTCTTTTTTTCTGGGTAGCCAGAATGATAATGGCTGGTGATGAATTTTGTGGAGAAATTCCATTTAGGAATGTTTACTTAACAGGTATCGTTAGAGATAAACAGGGACGGAAAATGTCGAAATCTCTTGGAAATTCACCTGATCCAATAGAATTAATGAAAATTTATGGTGCAGATGGAGTAAGAGTTGGTATGCTTCTCTGTAGTAGTGCTGGAAATGATATTCTTTTTGACGAAAGTCAGGTAGAACAGGGCAGGAACTTTTCCAATAAAATTTGGAACGCATATAGACTTGTATCCGGATGGAATTTCAATCAAGATATTCCTCAGAGTGAAAGATCTGCTGCTGCTGTTAAATGGTTTGATAATCTTTTATCACAATCTATTGAAACCATTAATGACCACTTTACAAAGTTCAGAATATCTGACGCACTAATGGCTCTATACAAACTCTTTTGGGACGATTTCTGCTCTTGGTACCTAGAAATTATTAAGCCGGGACGTGATGAAGATATTGATATTAAAACTTATAACTCTACAAAAAAGTTTTTTGACAAACTACTAAGGTTGCTTCATCCATTTATGCCGTTCATTACTGAAGAGTTATGGCAAAATATCAATCAAAGAAATGATAATCAGAGTATAATGATTTCCACTATACCATTATCTAAACAGTATGATCAAGAGTACATTAATTATGCAAATCTTTGTAAAGAGATAATTGTAAATATTAGAAATATCAGACAATCAAGGAATATATCTCAAAAGGATAGTCTATCAATTTTTATTTCAAGTAATACAATTCCTCACGAGCTACTCTTATTTGTTATTAAAATGGCAAATATTGATTCAATATCCTCAATGAAGGAGAGAGATAATCGCTCAGCAGGTGGTTCCTTTATGGTTGGAACAATTGAATTCTTTATACCTCTTGACACTTTTGTTGATAAAGAAGAGGAGATTAAGAAAATTGATGTCGAATTAGATAGGTTAAACAAATTCCTTTCGGCCGTTAATAAAAAATTATCAAATTCAAAATTTGTAGAAAGTGCTCCAAAAGAGGTTGTCGAAATAGAATACAAGAAACAACAAGACGCAAATACAAAAATTGAAAAATTGACTAAAGCTAGGGCTGAACTTCTTAAACAATTATGAAAAAAATCTACTTTTACACTTTCAAAAAGTTTATGCAGATAATTCTCTTTGCTGCTTTGCTTTTTTCCTGTGAAAAAGTAGCTCAACTTAGCGATGAAAATAGTATAGTAAATGTATCAATACATTCTGTATCACCTGATGATGTTATTCTTGAAACCCCTTTAATTGATGGCAATAGCGTAACAATCCCTATACAATATGGGAAATATTTATTCCCAATAAGGGTAAATCCAATAATAGAATGTTCCGACAAAAACATTAAAATTTTAGGGCTTGATAACGACGGGTCAATTGAATTTGCAAATCAATCATCAATTAAAACGGTTAACATAGTATCTAGTAGTGGCTTGACTAAAAGATATGAATTCAAAGTTAACCTCCTGCCATCAAAAGAGATTTCAGAAATTGTTACATTTCAGACTACACAAGAGTCAAATAGTCATTTTTTTATTGCTAAAGATGGATTTGTAGATCCAACAGAGTCTATTGTATCTTTGTACTCTATAAATCCAACTTACCCACTTACAATTAAGCCATTAATAGGTATTTCAGACGGGGCAAAAATTCTTAACTGGAATAATGGCGATGAGGTAACATTTTCATTTCAAGGTGAAACAATTAAATTAAACTTACTCAGTGAGAGTGGACGAGAAGAAGAGTGGTCAATTATTATGCTTAGCCCTATTTCTGAGTTTATTGCGGATCCGGAGGAGGTTTCTATCGCATCTCAACGGTTAGATATGCCATTTTCAGACTTATCTGCAATATCTACATCTGAAGGTTTCATCATTGATACGCTAATTAGTCACTCTAAAGATAGAACTCTAACTCTTTTTTATAGTGCTGATAACGTCAGTGATGAGATTAAAGTTAAGGTTGAATACCAACTTAAAGATTTTCTAACAAGTTCTGGATTACCAGACAATGGAATTATTACTTATTCTAATCAAAATAGAATTAATACCTTCTATGTAGTAGATAATATTTCTGGAGTTTTTTCAGAGTGGAAAATTGTTCTGAGAGAGTTTACGACAATAATTGATATAAAATCTTTTCATTGGGATTCTTATTCTGCACATAGTGAATCATTAAATTTAGGTACTCCAGTTATTAATCAGGAGAAAAAAAACATAATAATTCCAGTGATATCTCCCGGAGACTTCCCTCTGATTTTGAGTAATGTATCAATTAATACGACCTATGACATTGATACAAACCTACCATCTAATCTTACATTTAATTCTTTAGACGAAGAAGTTACTTTTACTATTTCAAGAAATGGAATTTCCGAGATTTGGACCATTTTGCTTGAAAATCAATTTAAACCTTTATCTGACAATGCCGAGATACTTGAATTTATAGTAGGAAATCCATCATATTCATACACAATTGACGAAGTATATATTGAACCCTCAGTTGGAGAAATTGTATTAATTGTAGAGAATTTTCAAGAAAATACACCTCTAAAATTCATCCCTAAAATTAAAGTGAGTATAGGTTCTAATGTTTATGGAATAGTTTCTGGTGGTATTGTTGAAATTCCTTGGGGAAGCAATTACGAATTTGAAGTTATTTCAGAAAACGGCACTTTAAAAAGTTGGAAAATTAAAGTTATTCCGGCACCTCAATTACCAAATGCAGATATGGAGCTTTGGCACCCACATCCTCAATTTAAAACTATTGAAAATACCATATTTCCAAGTGACGGCTCTGGTTGGAATAGCTCAAATAATCCATCTGTCGTAGGAGTTGAGAGAACGACCGGATACAGATCAGATTATGGAGCTTTAATTAAGACCTCTCTCTCAACAATAAATTTTGCTGATATAATAAAAGTCACCTCTTTGGCATCTGGGAATTTATTTTTAGGAAAATTCAATTACAGCACTTTAGCAACTGATGTTTACAACCCATCTAGTATGACATTATTTGGGATTCCCTATAGTGGTCAATACTTACCAAAAAAACTTGTTTTTGTTTACAAGTACAAAAAAGGGAGTAAACTTATAAGAACTTCACCTAAGACATCTTCTACAACAATACCTGCTTTTAATCCGGTAGAAGACTTATCTGGTATGGATTCAGGTAAAGCGTGGATAGAGTTTTGGAGTGATAATAGAGATAATCCATATGCATCTGGAACAAAAATTTTTGATCAAGATGTTATAAACTGGAAAGAGACGGAAATACTTATATCGCCAAATTCAGGATATGATTTAGGCGAAACTAAATTTGTCTCAGTTGGATTTTCATCAAGTAGCCAAGGAGAATATTTTGTAGGAGCAGATGGAAGTACTCTTGAGATAGATCAAGTAAGACTTATATACCACATACCAGGAATTGGTTCAATAAAAATGAAGTAAAATGTATATTTCAGAAACGAAACTTGAAGTTAGATACTATGAAACAGACCTTATGGGGATAGTTCACCATTCAAATTATATTAGATATTTTGAAACTGCCAGAAGTAAAGCTCTTAAAGATTTAGCGCTTCCTATTGAAAAAATTGAAGAATTAGGGATAATGATGCCTGTAATTCATATTGAGTGCGATTATAAAATTCCGGTTAAAATGGGTGAGGAGATTTGTATAGTCAGTACAATTAAGGATATTCCAAAAGTTAAAATTATTATAGATTCAGATATTTTTAATTCCAAAAAGCAGAAAGTTGCTTCCGGAAGTGTAACTTTGGGGTTTATTCACACACAAAGCAGAAAACCAACACGAGCTCCCGAGTTTGTAGTTGATGTATTTAAACCATATTTTGAAAACGATTAAACACAAATAAAATGAACCATTTATTATTTCTGGGGTCAATTGGGGCAACTGAGATCATTATTATCGCATTAATAGTTCTTCTTCTATTTGGAGGAAAGAAGATACCTGAACTTATGAAAGGAATTGGCAAAGGAGTTAAAAGCTTTAAGGATGGTGTCAAAGGGATTGAAGATGAGATAAACACAACAGATTCAGATAAAGAGCAAGATAAAAAGTGAGTGGAGAGATGACCTTTTGGGATCATTTGGACGAACTCAGAAGAGTTTTGTTCAGATCTGCTATTGCAATTTTCCTTCTTGCAATTCCTATTTTTCTAGCAAAAGATTTTTTATTTAGTGATATTATTTTTGCTCCAACTAAACCTGACTTTATTCTTTATAAATTGTTGGGTAGTACTTTTAGTGAAGATTTTAATCTTGACCTTATAAATATTGAGCTATCTGCTCAATTTTTTATACATATATCAGTATCTCTAACCCTTTCTTTAATCCTTGCAATCCCTTATATTTTGTACCAATTTTGGTTATTTGTGAAACCGGGGCTATACGAAAATGAACAAAAGGCTACCAGGAGAGCATTTGGTTTTGGATCTGTTCTTTTTATAACTGGAGTAATCGTTGGATACCTTTTTGTTTTTCCTTTAACATTAAGGTTTTTGGGTTCATATCAGGTTAGCGAAGCAGTTCCTAATCAAATATCACTCCAGTCGTATATATCAATGTTTACAAGACTTATTTTAATAATGGGTATTGTCTTTGAAATGCCTGCCCTTGCACTTATTCTCTCCAAAATTGGTATTATAAGTAAAAGCCTTTTAAAAAAATACAGAAAACACGCTTTTACTATTTTAGTTATAACAGCAGCAATTATAACACCTAGCGGTGACGCTTTTACTCTTCTAGTCGTTGCAACTCCACTATATCTTCTTTACGAATTCAGCATACTAATCTGCCGTGATAGCAATTAATGACCTCATAGTATCTTTTGGAGGATACAATCTTTTCAGTGATGTCAATTTCCATGTAGGAGACAAAGACAAAATTGGACTGGTTGGAAAAAATGGTTCAGGTAAATCTACAATTCTTAAAATTTTAGCAGGCTTAAATAAACCTACCTCAGGGAAGGTTATGATACCGGCATCCGAAAAAATAGGATACCTCCCACAAGAGATGGAACATAACAAGGATAAGAGTGTAATTAATGAGACTATGCTTGCCTTTGCTCATATTGATGCCATAAAAGAGGATATTGATGCTGTCTCTGTTCAACTCTCACAGAGAGATGACTATAATAGCGAAGATTACCATAATCTGATTATCAAACTAAACGAACTACACGATAAACTGAATATCTATGAAAGTGGTAACCCTAGAGGTGAAGCAGAGAGAACACTTTTTGGTCTTGGATTTAAAATTAATGAACTAGAGAGACCAACTTCATCATTTAGTCAAGGGTGGAATATGAGAATAGAACTAGCCAAAATACTTCTCTCATCGCCTACAACTCTTCTTCTGGATGAGCCTACTAATCATCTTGATATAGAATCTATCCAATGGTTGGAAGATTACTTAGCTTCCTATACTGGTGCTCTTATCCTGGTATCTCACGACAGGAGATTTTTAGATAAGGTTACAAACAGAACAGTAGAGATAATGCTTGGTAAAATAAATGATTACAAGGTTCCGTATTCAAAATATATCCTCTTAAGGAAGGAGAGAATGGAGCAACAAAGATCTGCTTATGAAAATCAACAAAGACTAATTGAAAAAAGCGAAGAGTTTATAGAAAGATTCAGATACAAAGCAACAAAGTCAAATCAAGTTCAATCCAGGATTAAGCAGCTTGATAAAATTGATAGAATTGAGGTTGAGGAAGAGGATAAATCGACTATAACAATGAAATTCCCTTCATCTCCAAGATCTGGGAACATATCTATAAAAACAAAAAATCTCGGGAAATCCTATGGTACTAAAAACGTTTTTAAAGATGCCGATATAATAATTGAAAGAGGAGAGAAGATTGCTCTAGTAGGAAGAAATGGAGAGGGAAAAAGTACCTTTATGAAGCTTCTTTCTGGTGAGTTGACTCCTACAACAGGAATAATTGAACTTGGTCACAATGTATCTCTTGGTTATTATGCTCAAAATCAAGATGAGCTACTAATTGGAAACGATACGGTTTTTGAAACTCTTGAGAAAATAGCAACAGGTGATGTTAGAACAAAGATAAGAGATATCCTTGGAGCATTTCTTTTCAGAGGAGAAGACGTTGAAAAAAGGGTCTCAGTATTAAGTGGAGGTGAAAAATCTAGGCTAGCAATGGCAAAATTAATTTTAAAGCCATACAATTTGCTTGCATTAGATGAACCCACTAACCATATGGATATTAGATCTAAGGATATTCTTAAACAGGCTTTGATTAAATATAATGGGACCCTTGTTGTGGTTTCTCACGATAGAGATTTTTTAGATGGTTTGGTTAATAAAGTTCTTGAATTCAAAGATGGCAGAATCAGAGAACACATAGGATCAGTTTCAGACTATCTAGAGAGGAGAAAAAGAGAAGAAAACGATAACAAAGAGAAAATTGAACTACCGAGAATATCTAAATCATTACCAAATCAGACTCAAGATAAAGTTTCTTGGAAAAGGCAAAAACGGGAAGGAAATAAAGATGAGAGAAAAAGAGAGCAACAAATAGCAAATTGTGAGTCTGTTATTGAAAAAACAGAAGGGGAGATAGCCCTTATTGAAAATGAACTATCAAAACAACCAGAGATGGATAAGTTAAGTGAACTTATAATAAAATATGATGTTTTAAAAGAGAAACTTTCAAAACTAATGGAGGAGTGGGAGTCTCTACATAATTAATAATAAAAATGGAAAATAAGAATGAGTATCTCTTTGGTATGCACCCTGTAATGGAGGCGCTTGAAGCAGGAAAGAGAATTGAAAAGGTAATGTTCAGACAGGGTCTTGACGGGATGCAATTTCACAGACTTTTAAAAATGCTTCAAGATGCAGGGGTTAATGTGCAGTTTGTTCCGGAAGAGAGATTAAACAGAATAACAAGAGGAAGGCATCAGGGAGTAATAGCTCTAATTTCTCAAGTTGAGTATTCATCTATAGAAAAGATTGTTGAAGATGCTCTATCGTCAGATTCTAATCCAATTATTGTCCTTTTGGATGGGGTAAGTGATGTCAGAAACTTTGGGGCAACTGCCAGAAGTGCCGAGTGCGCCGGAGCAAAGGGGATTATTCTACCAGCAAAAGGTGGGGCTGCAGTTAATGGAGAGGCTATCAAAGCCTCAGCTGGAGCTTTACTAAGAGTACCTGCGGCAAAAGTCCCAAATCTTAGGTCTGCCGTGTATTACTTAATAGAGAATGGCTTTCAAATTGTTTCAGCAACAGAAAAAGGTGATATAAGTATTTACGATATTGATTTTAAAAAACCCACTGCGGTTATTATGGGATCTGAAGATAAAGGTGTTTCTGATTCAATACTTGCGATATCTGAATATAAAGCACAGATTCCACAAGCTGGAAAAATAGGATCCTTAAATGTATCAGTTGCGGCATCTATAATTATGTTTGAAGCTATGCGCCAAAAGGGCGTCTAAATTCAGCACAAATTACAGCTGTTGCAATCGCAACATTTAGAGATTCGCTTCTCTTAGAATTGATAGGAAATGGGGGTATCATAATTTTTTTGTCAATTAAAGATGCAACCTCTTTTGAAATACCATCGGATTCACTGCCTAATACAATTAATCCTTTATTTTCAAGGTTTGTTTTATAGATTGATGTAGCATTTAAAAAAGTACCGTACACAGGAAGTAAATCCTTGTAAGTATTAATAAATGCAGGAAGATCTACATAGTGAACTCTTACGCGGAACAATGCGCCCATTGTTGATTGAACGCATTTGGGATTATAAACCTCTACACATCCGTTAGAGAGATAAATATCATCTATTCCATACCAGTCTGCGATTCTTATTATTGTGCCTAAATTACCTGGATCTTTAACCATATCAAGTGAAAGTTGGATTTTTTCAGGATTAGGTTTTGGATTTTCAATAACTTCAGGCATTTTTAGAACAGCTAGTACCGGAGAGGGTGAAGCTAGTTGTGAAATTTTTGACATATTCTCATCACCAATTTCCTCTCTTCTATATATTTTTAATATTGTTACATTACTCCTTTCGGCCTCTTGCAAAAGCTTTTCTCCCTCTATAACAAACATAGAGTTTTCATCTCTAAATTTCTTTTGAGCAAGTGATTTGACAAACTTTAGCTCTTGCTTTGATATCATTAGTAACCTAATATTTTAAGCATTGATTTATATGTCTGTTCTTTACTGAAAAGTTTTGTAAAATACTCTCCGTTCTCATCAAGATCAATAATAATATGCTTTGGAGCAGGCTGCAGACAATGCTGAATACCTCCAAATCCAGCGATAGACTCTTGATAGGCTCCAGTATGAAAGAAACCGATATATAAAGGTTCCCCTACGTTAGTAACAGGAAGAAATATTGCATTAGCGTGAGCCTCTGCGTTGTAGTAATCCTGACTATCACAAGTAAGGCCTCCTAGAAAAACTCTTTGATATTCGTCGTTCCATTTATTAACAGGAAGAAGAATAAACCGTTGTTTTAAACCCCACGTATCCGGAAGCGTTGTCATAAATGAGCTATCAACCATATACCATCTTTCTCTATCGTTCTGCTGCTTTTGTCCCATTACCTGGTATATAGTTGCACCACTTTCCCCAACTGTAAAACTACCAAACTCAGTAAAAATATGAGGTTCCGGAGTGTTTCGTTGTTGACATATACTCTTTACTTGAGCAATAATCTCCTCTGCCATATACTCATAGTCATAATCTTGGGCGAGAGAGTTTTTAATGGGAAACCCTCCGCCTATATTTAAGGAATCAAGTTCTGGACAGATTGCTTTTAAATCACAATAAACTGATACACATTTACTTAATTCGTTCCAATAATATGCATTATCCCTAATACCTGTGTTAATGAAAAAATGGAGCATTTTAAGAGAGAATTTTTTATTCTTCTTTATCTTACTCTCAAAGAAGGGAATGATATCACTATATCGTATACCAAGGCGGGATGTATAAAATTCAAATTTTGGTTCCTCTTCCGCAGCAATTCTTATTCCGATTTTCAAATTTTGTTCAATTGCAGCATCAAGTTGGTCTAATTCATTCATATTATCCAAGACAGGAATAGTATTTTTCCATCCGTTTTGAATGAATCCAGCAATGTTTTCAATATATATATCTTTCTTATAGCCATTACAGATAATGTAATGATCTTTACTTACTACATTCTGTTCGTGAAGTGATTCAATAAGGTTTAGGTCAAATGCAGATGATGTCTCAATATGAATGTCATTTTTTAATGCCTCTTCCATAACAAAAGAGAAATGAGAACTTTTTGTACAATAACAATAATGATACTCACCTTTGTAGTCCACTTTTGCCATTGCAACATTGAACATCCTTTTAGCCCTTTGAATCTGTGATGATATTTTAGGCAAATATGTAATCTTAAGAGGTGTTCCATATTGCTCAATAAGGTCCATAACCGGGATATTATGAAAATAGAGTTCACCATCTTCCACTCTAAACTCATCTTGAGGAAACTCAAAAGATTGTTCTATTAAATCAATGTATTTATTCTTCATTATGTGAATGTAACTTAGTTGAATTGAATATTTTTACCTAATGTAACTAACTTGGATTGTGTTTAACTGCAAATATATTCCTTTTTTATATTTTTCTCAGTAGAAAACTTATTATTTAAGTTATTTTTGCATAAAATAGATAACATAGGATGAATAAAACTCTTGTAGCTATAATAACTTTAGTTCTGACAATAAGTCATTTGACTTCTTGTAGCACCGTAAAAGTTGTACCAGAAGGAGAGTATCGACTTAAAAAAAATTCTGTAATAATTCCCGTAAGTTCAAAAGTTAAAGAGTCTGAACTTATGTCTTACATTCGACAGAAACCTAATAATGACATCGTCTTAGGATGGAATCCATTTTTGAACATATACAACTGGAGTGACGGAACTGGTAGCGGATGGGATAGATTTGTTACAAGACTGGGGCAAGCTCCGGTAATATTTGATAGTGCTCTAGTAAAAAAAAGCAACGATAATATTGAAAGTTATCTTGAATCATTGGGATATTACGATAGTAAAGTAAAAGACAGCATTACTCTTAAAAATAAAATAGCTTCTGTGATATATACTGTGCATCCTGGAAAAAGATATCCAATTTCAGATATTAAATATGATATCCCCGATGAGTTTATCAACTCATTTGTATCATCAGATAGTTCCTCTTCAATTATTCATAAAGGGGATTATCTATCGGAAAAAAAACTCGAAGAAGAGAGTGAAAGAATTACTACTAAACTTAGAGATATTGGATATTATAATTTTTCCAAGAATTATTTCTTCTTTGTAGCAGATACTCTAATTCACAAAGATTCTGCAACTCTTCTTATTAGAATTTTAAACTACACCAGAAATGAGAAACCTGAGGATTCAAAAAAGCATAGTAAGTATTCAATTAATAGAGTAAAAATTTATTCTTCCTATGACCCAACAGATCCAAACTCTTATTTAAGTGAGGAAAGTGACACTACCCTTATTAATGGCGTGGAAATTATTAATCAAGGTGGAACAATTATAAATCCATCTGTCTTATATAAAATGAACCAGATCAGACCTGGAGACCTTTATTCAGAAAAGAGGGTTAACACTACATATGATAGACTACTGGCACTCAGACTATTTTCCGGCGTGAACCTTCAATTTGACGAACTTTCAGTAAATAAGGGTGATAGAATTGATTCAGCAACAGTTGATGCCACAATTAGGCTCACTCCATCAAAAATGCAAGGATACAAGATTAATATTGAGGCGTCAAGTAACTCAAATGGTCTACTAGGAATATCTCCTGCAATTTCATATTATCATAAAAATATTTTTAAAGGGGGAGAATGGTTGAATCTTGGCTTTATGGGAAACTTTCAGTTTAAGATAAACGACCCTGTTAAATCTACTGAATTAGGTGTTTCTGCAGGAATTTCAACTCCAAATTTTTTACTTCTCCCAGATAGAATTTTCAAATACTCAGTTCCTAGAACAGATATTAATTTAAGTTACAATTATCAAAACAGACCTGAATTTACAAGGAATCTAATATCTTTAAACTATGGTTATAACTGGAATAATGGGAGAATGTATTATCGCATTAATCCTATCCAGCTAAGCATCGTCAAGCTTAACAATATGTCTGAAACATTCTATGAGAGTCTAACCGATCCATTTTTGAGGAACTCTTATATGAATCACTTTGATATGGGAGCCGGAGCAACTTTATATTATACAACTGATTCATCACCATATCCAAAAAACTCATACTTTTATATTAGGTGGATCAATGATATTTCAGGGAACCTGTTAAGTCTATTTAACTCAAAAATGCCAATAGACTCTACTGGTGCAAAAACCATCTGGAATACTCCTTACTCTCAGTACTTTAGAACAGATTTAACACTTTCTAGAACCTGGAGAATAGATGAAAAGAATGCATTTGCAGCACGGTTTAATGGAGGAGTAGGAGTGTCATACGGGAATTCAAAATCCCTTCCATTTGAAAAACTCTTTTATGCAGGAGGAGCCAACAGCTTAAGAGGCTGGCAGGCAAGATCCGTAGGACCCGGATCCGCACCTGTAGACACAACCTTTTCAATACCAAACCAAACAGGAGATTTAAAGCTTGAACTCAATGCCGAATTCAGATTCTTGATGTTTTGGAAGCTAGAGGGAGCTCTATTTGCAGATTTAGGAAACATATGGACGATAAAATCAGAACAGGGTAGAGAAGAGGGCAGATTTAGATTTAATGATTTCTATAAAAGTTTAGCCTTCAACTGGGGATTTGGAGCTAGACTTAATCTTGATTTTGTAATACTTCGTCTTGATTTAGGTATGGTTGCCTACGATCCGGTTAAAAGAAGTTGGATAAAACCTTTCAACTGGTTCCAGAATGACACTTACAGTCTGCAATTTGGTGTAGGTTATCCATTCTGATTATCTTCTGACTCATCCGGAATATCTTCAATAATCTCTAGTTTTAGCTCTTTCTTCGTTTTTAAACCTAGTTTTTTTAATTTCTCAGTTTGCAAAACAAGATTGTCTTTTCCAGAGGTCAATTGTTTATAAGCCTCTTCATATTTATCCCTTGCTTTATCAATTGAACTCCCTACATCTTTAAGATTTTCAATAAAACCAACAAATTTATCGTATAATTTGGCACCTCTATCTGCTATTGCAAGAGCATTTCTATTCTGATACTCTCTTTTCCATAAATCAACTATAAGTTTAAGGGAAGTTATTAAGTTAGTTGGGCTCATTATAAGTATTCTTTTCTCATAAGCGAAGCTCCATAACTCAGAATCTCCCTGAAGGGCAGCGATATAAGCTGGCTCACTAGGTATAAACATCATTACAAAATCAAGCGATTTATGATAATCATCATATCCTTTGCTACTTAGTGCCATTATATGGTTTTTAATAGCCAAAATATGGGCATCAAGTTCTCTTTTTTGATCATTGGGATCATTTGCCTCCACATACCTTAAATATGCATTTAAAGAGACTTTAGAGTCAATAATGACATTCCTGTTGTCCGGGTACTTAACAATAGCATCAGGCCTCATTTTTTTCTCCATATTGTCAGATCTTAATGCATTCCCATTATTATCTGTTAGTTGCTCCTCCATTGTATACTCCTCTCCCTTTCTCAAACCAGACATTTCAAGTATCTTTTCAAGTATCATCTCTCCCCATCGTCCTTGTGTTTTTGATTCACCTTTTAGAGCTTTTGTTAGATTTCTTGCCTCTTCACTTATTGTTTGATTTAACTGGGCTAGCTCCTTTACCTTTTCTCCAAGTGAAAATCTCTCTTTAGACTCCTTATCGTAAACTTCGGAAACTTTTGTTTTGAACTCGTCAATATTTTTCCCTAAAGGCTCCAAAATATCTTTCAAATTACTCTTATTTAATTCAGTGAACTTTACACTTTTTGATTCTAGTATTTTGTTTGCAATATTTTCAAACTCAAGATTAAACCTCTTAGCTAACTCCTCCATATCAGCTTTTTGCGTTTTGAGCTTCTCGTTTAGAGCAACGTTATCAGCAAAAGACATTACAGCCTTTTCATTGACAGTATTCAGTTTATCTGTTAGAAACTTAAGTTCTTCCCTTAGATTTAATAAATCAAGGTTCTTTTCCGCCAACATTTTTTCGGCAGTGTCAAGCCTAACGACGCTCTCCATCTTCGCTGATGCAAGTTCCTTTTCAAGGTTATTACACCTTTCAAGTAATTCATCATTCTTGATTGAAGAGTGCTTTAGAGCAGACCCCCTTCCCGCAAACCAACCTATCGCGCTACCTAAAAGGAGGCCCATCAACAAAAACAAAAATATTTCCATATTAGATCCTTATATTATAACATCTCAAATTTAACTTTTATTTCCCGATACAAAATTTACTGAAAATATTCCCAAGAATCTCTTCTGTATTAATCTCTCCAACTATTTCTCCAAGATGTATGATGGCTTCTCTTATATCTTGAGTTAATAAGTCGGTAGGAGAGTTATTTAACAAACCATCTTCAACTCTTACTATAGCGTCAAGTGCTAGAATTAATGCTTGGTGATGTCTTACATTTGTGACAAGTATTGTATCAGTAGGTATATTGGAAATTTCACCGGATGCTGCAATATGTAGCTTAAGATCTGATATCCCTACCTGGCTTTTGGCTGAAAGTGGCAAAATAGCAACAGGTTTTAAATCTTTATTTAAAGTATAACTTTCTACTAGCTTGGTTAGGTCAGTTAAAGAGTCTCCATAATTATATAAGTCAGCTTTATTAATTACGATGATTAAAGATTGGGAGGTAGGGGAAATTGACTTGGCTATTCTCTCAATACTATCTGAAAAACCTTCAGGTCTTTCCGCATCTAGCATTAATACAATAACTGTAGCCTTTTTGATCTTCTCAAAAGTTCTTTCAATACCAAGAACTTCAATCTTCTCGTCTGTATTTCGAATCCCAGCAGTATCTATAAACCTAAATGCTGTTCCGTTAATATTTACAATATCTTCAATAAAATCTCGGGTTGTACCGTGAATATCTGATACAATGGCCCTATCTTCTCCAAGAATTGAATTAAGCAAAGTACTTTTGCCAGTATTTGTTGCGCCTACAATTGCCACTGGTACACCATTTTTTATAACATTACCTAAAGCAAATGAATCAATAAGATTTTCAAGATGAGTTTTAACTTCACTTAGTAATGTTTTCAAATGTGCCCTATCTGCAAACTGAACATCTTCTTCACTAAAATCTAGCTCTAATTCCATTAATGACACCAAATTAAGTAAAGAAGCTCTCATCTGAGAAAGCTCTTTTGAAAAGCCACCTTTCATTTGGTTAATAGCAACTCTATGTGAAGCTAAAGTTTCAGATGAAATAAGATCTGCAACGGCCTCTGCTTGTGACAAATCCATTTTACCATTAAGATAGGCTCTCAAGGAAAACTCTCCAGGATCTGCCTGTCGTGCACCATTTACAAAAAGGAGCATCATAATCTCTTTTCTTATAAATTGGGATCCATGACAATAAATCTCTACAGAATTTTCACCTGTGTATGATGCTGGAGCAAAAAAAGATACGGCAAGAACCTCATCAACTAGATTATTTTCATTATAAATTGCTCCAAATCTCATTTTTCTTTGACTGCCATTCTTAAAGGAGGGGCCTTTAAATGGGTTGAATATTTTATTTACAATATCTACTGAATTCTCACCGCTAACTCGTATTACCGATATAGCAGAACTACCACCCGGCGTAGCAATTGCACATATAGTATCATTTCTTTTAGAATTACTTATTTTCATTAAACATTCATTTATTTAAGAATCTTGTTTATCTCTTATTTTTTCTAAAACTACTCAAATTGTTATTCTTTACAAAATCAACTAATCAGGATTCACTAGCTTTAGATTATTATTAAGTAAAGCTTTATATGGTATATCTATTAATTTATCAATCTATCACTTAAGCTTAAATACTATTAAAATTTATAACGGACATTTGCAATCTTATAAATTATGAGGAAGAGATACATAAATATCCAAACCTTTCAGTTCATCTATATTAGCTCAAGTAAAACTACATTTTCTAAATGATGTGTATGAGGGAACATATCAACCGGCTGTACTTTTTTGACAGTATAACTATCTTTCATAAACGAAATATCTCTTGCTTGGGTAGCAGGGTTGCAACTGACGTATATGATTTTAGAGGGCCTTACCTTAACTATCACATTAATTACATCTGGATGTACCCCAGCTCTTGGAGGATCCAATACAATTACATCCGGCTTACCGTTAATTTCAATAAAGCTATCAGATATAACATCTTTCATATCTCCTGCATAAAAAACTGAGTTCGAAATATTGTTTAATGACGCATTAATCTTTGCATCTTCAATTGCTTCAGGCACATATTCAACACCCACTACCTTAGACACTTGCGAGGCTAGAAAAAGCGCTATAGTACCTGTTCCAGTGTAGAGGTCATATAAAATCTCGTTTCCAGTTAGAGAAGCAAACTCTCTAACAACAGAGTACAATCTATAAGCTTGTTGACTATTGGTTTGATAAAATGATTTCGGCCCAATCCTGAATCGCAGACCCTCCATCTCCTCAAATATACAATCGCGTCCGTGATAGTTAACAACTTCTAGATCACTTATTGTATCATTACGTTTTTCATTGATTACGTAATTGAGTGATGTAATTTGAGGAAATGTTGAGATAATAGACGACATCAACCTATTAATCTTATCTTTATCATAATGTGAAAAAACTTGAATCACCATCACTTCTCCAATTGAAGAGGTTCTAATTATCAGAGTTCTCAGAAGCCCTTTCTGCTCTCTAAGGTCAAAAAATGAATAGTTATTATCAATAGCGAAATCTTTAATGTAATTTCTAAGATCATTAGACGGCTCTTTCTGAAGATAGCACTTTGTAATGTCCAAGACCTTATCAAACATTCCTGCAATATGAAAACCAACTCCATACCGCTCAATTTCTGATAGATTTTCAGCTTCAGAAAGTGAGTTTACCCATCTTTTGTTTGAAAAGGTAAATTCAAGTTTATTTCGATATTCAATAGTGTTTTCAGATCCCATTATTGGCAAAACATCTGGCAAAGACAATCCGCCAATTCGTTTTAATTGATCCTCCACCTGTTGTTGCTTGTACTTCAACTGAAGGGGGTAGGGAAGGGGTTGCCATTTACACCCGCCACAAACTCCGTAGTGACTACAGAAAGGTTCAATTCTGTCTGGTGATGGAGTAATAATCTTTTTAATAACACCCTCCATCCATCCACTTTTCTTTCTGTGGATTTCAATATCAGCAATATCACCTGGTATTGCAAAAGGAACAAATAAAACTTTACCGTTAACTTTTGCTATTGAACGTCCCTCTGCTGCAACTGATTCTATTACAACTCCCTCTAAAATCTCTCTAACTTTTTTCTTCATAGTTTGTTATTATATGGTGCGAAATTAAGGTTTTTCGTAAATTCGTGAAAGAAACATTTAAATGAAACATATTATGAAGGCATTTTACAGACTGATGATCATAATGTTGATATTTAGTTTCAATGTTGTGAGTGCTCAGGAGTTTTACTCCATAACGGGCAAAGTGCTGGACGCCTCCAGCAAAAGACAATTGAGCTACGCTTCAATACAATTGATATCTACGAATATAAGCAATGTTACCAACTCTGAAGGTAATTTTGTACTTAAGGTTCCAACAATTCTCAAGGCAGATACATTACTCATATCTTACTTGGGATACAAAACCCAGAGAATTATTATCACACCTGGTTTAAACCAAAAGGTTAACATAACATTAAGCCCATCAGATATTAATCTAAAGCCAATAACAATCAGGCCACAGGATGCTACAGAGTTAATGATTATGGCCTTAAACAGAATTGACAGAAACTACCACGTTGACTCTAAGCAAATTACAGGATTTTATAGAGAGATGATAAAAAAAGGAAATGCTTATGTGTCTATAAATGAGGCCGTTCTTGACATTAACAAATCAGGTTATGGTAGTTATAGAATGGATCAAATAGGAATTTACAAAGCAAGAGGAAATTATGATTCAAACAGAATTGATACTCTATTAGTAAAATTCCAAGGCGGTCCACATTCAGCATTGGAGATTGATGTTGCTGGAGATCCTTTTCTTGGTGTTGAACCTATAATTATGAAAGAGTATTACGACTTTAAATTATCCACACCGGTAACCATTGATAACAGATATTTTTATGTTGTTGAATTTAATCAGAAACCATTTATTTCTGACATTCTGTTTAGAGGAAGAGCATATATAGAATCTGAATCTATGGCTATTGCCAGAATAGAATTTAATATGAATGTTGAAGATAATCCAAGAGCAAACACATTCTTCATAAAAAAGAAACCTTCAAATCTAAAAATGGAAGTTGTTTCAGCGGCTTACTTGGTTAATTATAAAGAAATAAATGGAATATGGCATTTTGATTACTCAAGGACAGAAGTAAAATTTAACGCGAAGTGGGATAAGAGATGGTTTAAAAGCAACTACACAGTTATGTCTGAGCTTGCATCAACAGAAATTTCTGATCGCCAAAGGAGAATTGAGAATCAAAGCAGAATAAAGTCAAGAGATATTATGTCTGCTAAAGTTCAAGATTTTACTGACGAGAATTTTTGGGGAGGTTATAATATTATAGAACCAGATGCTTCAATTGAAAGCGTTATATCCCGTATAATTAAGCAATTAAGCAAACGTTATAAAGAATCACAATAATAATAACACAATTTATATTATGTTAAATAGCCCTGAGGAGTGCGAAACATCACCAACATCACCTTTAGCAGAACGTCTACGCCCTACTACCCTTGATGACTATGTTGGCCAGGAACATTTGATCGGTAAAGATGCAGTGCTTAGAAAAATGATTGAGGGTGGAAATATCTCCTCATTTATTCTTTGGGGCCCTCCCGGAGTCGGCAAAACAACTCTTGCTAAAATAATATCTCATAAACTTGAACGACCTTTCTACACACTTTCAGCTGTAAATGCGGGCGTTAAAGATGTTAGGGAAATTATTGAAAAGTCAAAATCAAGATCTCTTTTTACCAAAAGTAGACCAATATTATTTATTGATGAAATTCATAGATTTAGTAAATCCCAACAGGATGCTCTGTTGGGTGCCGTTGAGGATGGAACAATAACGCTTATTGGTGCTACAACTGAAAATCCCTCATTTGAAGTTATAACTCCCCTTCTCTCGCGTTGTCAAGTTTATATTCTTAAATCTCTTGAAGTAGAAGATCTTGATAAACTTACTAAGAGGGCTCTAAATGAAGACTTAATTCTTAAAGAGAGAGATATTTCTATAAGTGAAAATGAGGCCCTATTTAGATTTTCTGGTGGTGATGCTAGAAAACTTTTAAATATAATCGAGCTTATTTTCTCCTCATTTTCACGCGAGGAGAAAATTGTTATAACAAACAAACTGGTTACTGAGAAGCTTCAGGAAAATATTGCTTTGTACGACAAAAATGGAGAGCAACATTACGATATTATATCTGCATTTATAAAGAGTATAAGAGGGTCTGATCCCAATGCTGCAATATACTGGATGGCAAGGATGATATCAGGCGGAGAAGATCCACTGTTTATAGCAAGACGAATGATTATACTTGCTTCTGAGGATATTGGACTTGCAAATCCAAATGCTCTGCTTTTAGCAAACGCTTGTTTTGAATCTGTCAGTAAAATTGGAATGCCAGAGTCTAGAATTATCTTGTCTCATACAGCAATATATTTGGCAACTTCTACTAAAAGCAACTCTGCCTATATGGCTATAGACGAAGCTCTTGCTGAAATTGAAAAATCTGGATTCAAAGCTGTTCCTCTTCATTTGAGAAATGCTCCTACAAAACTGATGAAAAACATTGGATATGGGCAGGATTATAAATATGCACATTCATATGAAGGGAATTTTACAGATTTGGAATTTTTGCCTGAGTCAATGTCTGGAAGAAAATTTTACAATCCTGCTAACAATCCAAGAGAAAGAGAGATAAGGTCTCTGCTTGAGCGTCTGTGGGAAAAGTATGAATACTAATAACAATTTTTAATTATTTTTGCAGTTCAATTCTAATGATATGATTATTCACGGTGATTTCACAAAAAGGTACGAGAAAATCCCGGTAGATATCTACGAGGATTCTTCCGCAGCATCTCTTCTCGTTGCCGAAAGTATTGCAGAACTTATAAGAAGCAAATCAAGAAAAGGTCAGAACTGCGTTTTGGCTTTGAGCGCTAGTTCTTCTGCAATTCAGGTTTATGAAGAGTTGGTTAACATTCATAAAAAGAAGGATTTATCCTTCAAAAACGTTCAGCTTTTTTCTGTAGAAGAGTATTGGCCCTTGAATAAAAAGGAGTTACAAAGTCACTACCGATTTTTCCAGGAATACCTTCTTGATGGGATTGATATTCCTTCAGAAAACATCCATTTTCTTGATGGAGAAATTCCTAAAGCTAATGTTCACGATTATTGCGAAAACTATGAGTTAAAGATTAAAAAATTCGGAGGTATAGATG
>Ga0265295_1001725_pt1 | contig 37426 bp, 37 predicted proteins | sample Munlansysbiofilm_FD_192503 | JGI IMG/M metagenome (GOLD analysis project Ga0265295, IMG submission 192503) | Leachate microbial communities from a municipal landfill in Southern Ontario, Canada - Methane capture system biofilm | ecosystem: Engineered > Solid waste > Landfill > Unclassified ... | reverse complement strand
GTGATCCTGCCACTCACTGTAATCCGCCGCTTTGACTGCATCCTGGAAGCTACCAAAGACAAGGTTTTAGAAGCCATACCCCGTCTGGACGATAAATCCGACAACATCATGTTTGAAAGCCTCACCCACATCACCGGAGTGAAATTTTTCAACAAATCCAAGCTGAACATGAAGAAGCTCCTGGACGACCCTGAAAACATCGCCATCAACCTGCAATCCTATATCAACGACTTTTCCCCGAATGTGGTAAAGATCATAGAATACTTCTCCTTCTCCGAGCAGATCGCCCGCCTGCAAGAGAGCAATCTGCTCTACCTGGTCCTGCAAAAGTTTGTGAATGATGAGCTGGACCTCAGCCCCCGGGCCGTGGACAATACGGAAATGGGCCTGATCTTTGAAGAGCTCATCCGCATCGGCGCAGAGCAATCCAACGAAGAAGCCGGAGAGCACTTCACACCCCGCGAGGTGATCGAACTGATGGTGAACCTTCTGCTGAGCCCCGAGCAAGATCTGGCCAAAAGCCACGTGGTAAAAACCATCTTCGACCCCGCCTGTGGAACCGGAGGCATGCTCACCGCTGCAGAAAACTACATCAAAGAGCTGAATCGCGATGCCCAGCCTCACCTCTATGGACAGGACTGGAACAAAGAGTCCTATGCCGTGTGCTGCTCCGATATGCTGATCAAGGGTGAAAATGCCGATATCCATTACGGCTGCTCTTTTGAACAAGATGGCTTCTCCACAAACCGCTTTGATTACATGCTGGCCAATCCCCCCTTTGGTGTGGAATGGAAGAAACAGCAGAAAACGATAACTACCGAACATGAAAATCTTGGCTTCAACGGCCGTTTCGGAGCGGGCTTGCCACGCATCAATGACGGCTCGCTGCTCTTCTTGCAGCATATGATCTCCAAGATGCGAGACATTGAAGAAGGTGGCAGCAGGATCGCCATTGTCTTCAATGGCTCCCCTCTCTTTACCGGTGATGCCGGCAGCGGAGAAAGCAATATCCGCAAATGGATCATCGAAAACGACTGGCTGGAAGCAGTAGTCGCCATGCCCGATCAGCTTTTTTACAATACCGGCATCAGCACCTATATCTGGATCATTACAAATAAGAAAGAGCCGCACCGCCAGGGCAAAATCCAGCTTATCGATGCCCGCCTCTTTTATCACAAAATGCGCAAAAGCCTGGGCAACAAACGCCACATCATCGGCGATGGTGAAGACAACCGTTTTGATCACATCTCCCAGATCACCAAAATCCATGCCGATTTCATTCCCGATCAGGAGCTTGAAATCATCAGCAACACGGAGCCCAGTACAGCAATTGTCAGCAAGATCTTTGCTAACCAGGATTTTGGTTACAACAAGATAGTGGTAGAGCGTCCCCTGCGCCTGAACTTTATGGCCTCGGAAGAGCGGATTGCCAATCTGGATACTATCAGAGCTTTTGCTAAGCTCGCCGAAAGCAAGAAGAAGGACCCAACCCAACGCCTGAAAGAGATTGAAGCTGGTAAAGCCCGGCAAGAGCAGATCAAAGCGATGCTGCAGAGCCTGGATAGCAGCATCCTCTATAAAAACAGAAAGCTATTTATCCAAGCTATAGACAAGGCCGCAGCCGCAAACAAGCTCAGCTTAACCGCACCGGAGCTGAAAGCCATCCTGGAAGCGCTCTCGGAGCGAGACGAAACAGCCGATATCTGCGCTAACAGCAAAGGCAAGCCCGAAGCTGATACCGAGCTCAGAGACACGGAAAGCATCCCCCTGAAAGAAGATATCCAAGCCTACTTCCAGAGGGAAGTCCTGCCCCATGTGCCCGATGCCTGGATCGATAAAAGTAAGACCAAAATAGGCTACGAAATCCCGCTCAACAGGCACTTTTACATCTATCAACCACCCCGGGCATTGGATGTGATAGAGGCAGAACTCAAGACCATTGAGGCCGAGATTGCCAATTTACTGGGGGGATTATGAACGAGAAAGATCTTGGCCCCATGGATGCTGCACCCCCTGAGCATGAAGTCATCTTGTTCAAGACCGAAGATAACAAAATCATGCTGGAGGTAATCCAGGGAGAAGAATCTGTCTGGTTGAACCAGAAACAATTGGCCGAACTCTACCAGGTGGGTGTGAATACCATAAGTTATCATATTGCTCAGATTTATGACGATGAGGAATTGAGCCCTAAGGCAACTGTTCGAAATTATCGAATAGTTCAAACTGAAGCAAATAGAAGAGTTACCGAAAACAAAATGGATACTCAAACTCGCTTAAAGCAAGAAGTTTTACCTCATGCATCCAAGGTCTGGACCGATAAGAGCAAAGAGGCAGAAATTGCCAATTTGCTGGAGGGATTATGAATAGCAAGGAACCCACGCCGAGCTTTAACGAGATTCTGCTTTATCATACCTCAGATGGAAAATTCCAAATCGCCCTGAACAAAGATAGTGAATCTATCTGGCTGAATCTAAATCAATTGGCTGAACTGTATCAGACTTCTATACCCAATATCAGCATGCACATACGCAATATCTTGAAAGATGGTGAATTAGACCCACTTTCAACTGTTAAGGATTACTTAACAGTTCAAACTGAAAAGGATCGCCAAGTACAACGGAACATAAGCTATTACAACCTTGAAATGATTCTTGCCATTGGCTACCGGGTGCGCTCCGAAAGGGGTACCCAGTTCCGCATCTGGGCTACCCAACACCTCAGTGAATACCTCAGAAAGGGTTTCATACTTGATAATGAACGCTTGAAGGGTAACGATAAAGCTGCTGATTACTTTGACGAGCTGCTGGCACAGATTAGAGAAATCCGCGCCAGTGAAAAACGCATGTATCAGCGGATCCGGGATATCTTTGCTTTGGCAGCAGATTACCGCTCTAGCAGTGAAGCAGCACAGCTATTCTTTGCCAGCGTGCAAAATAAGATGCTCTATGCCGCCACGGGGAAAACAGCCGCAGAACTAATCCACGAGCGTTGTGATGCCCAACTGCCAAACATGGGGCTTACGAATTGGAAAGGCAAGGTGGTGCGTAAACAAGATATAGCTATTGCTAAGAATTATCTGGATCCCACCGAGATCGATATTCTGAACCGCATTGTCGTGATGTTTTTAGATCAAGCTGAATTCCGTGTTTTGCGGAAACAGCAAATTCTTAGCAAAGATTGGGAAAATCATCTGCGCAAGTTTTTACTGGACAACGAGCTGCCCCAAAGGGAAGGTGCCGGGCGCATCTCTCATGATAGCGCAAAATCTCAGGCAGAAGCTGCTTATGATATCTTCGAACAAAAACGCCGGATTAAGAAAGAGCATGAAGCCGAAGCCAAGTATCTGGAAGACTTGAACCAAACCACCAAACGGGTGGCTGCCAGAAGGAAGAAGAAATGAGGCTAAAACCATATCCCAGCTATAAGGACAGCGGAATTGAGTGGTTGGGCGAGGTGCCGGAGCAGTGGGAGGTTAAGAGGATTGACTCCGTTACAGACTACCTCCGCAATCAGATCAATCCTGATAATATCGAATCAGATTTGGTATTTCATTACTCAATTCCTGCTGTTCAGGAAACAGGAACAGGACAATACGATCTTACTGAGGATGTGGAAAGTTCTAAGCAACTGATCACAAAGAACGCTGTATTAATCTCAAAATTGAACCCTCGTAAAGCCACGATTTGCATAGCAGAACCCCAAGATGAGGTCACTATCTGTTCTTCTGAATTCATTGCTATGGAAGCGACAAAATGCAATCTAAAGTATCTTTATTATCTCGTAAACAGTGAGATGAATAGACAACGCCTTGATGCAAGGGTGCAGTCAGTTACCCGAAGCCATCAGAGAGTTTATCCATATGATATTTACAGATTCTGGACAGCTCTCCCATCGAAAACTGAACAACTATCAATAGCCGCTTTCCTCGATCATGAAACAGCAAGGATAGATGCCCTGCTCCAGAAGAAAGAGCAGATGATAGAACTGCTGAAAGAGAAGCGGATTGCGCTTATAACCCAAGCGGTCACCAAGGGACTGGACACTAATGTCAAAATGAAAGACTCTGGGATTGAGTGGTTGGGCGGGGTTCCGGAAAATTGGACAGTGAGGACAGTTAAAACAGCTACTCAGATAATAAGAGGAAGGTTCAATTTTCGCCCTCGCAATGATCCCAGATTCTACGATGGAGATCATCCTTTTATTCAAACTGGAGATGTTTCTCAGTCAAGCAAGTATATTGTTGCTTATGAGCAAACCTTGAATGAATTAGGTCTTCAAATAAGTAGAGAGTTTCCGAAAGGTACGTTAGTAATGACCATAGCGGCTAACATTGCCGATGTAGCTTTACTAACATTCAAAGCTTGTGCTCCAGATAGTATAGTGGGGTTTATTCCTTTTGTAGGTGTTGATTTAGATTATCTGTACTTTGTTTTTATTGCTATGAGGCCTGAGTTAATAAAAGAAGCTCCGATCAGCACACAAGGCAATTTGAATATTGAGAGAGTTGGTTCAATTTATATGCCTTTGCCAGATACAGATGCTCAACTTGCCATCGTATCGTTTTTGGAAAGAAATACAGTGGCCATCGAGTCTTTACTTAGCACAATAAGGCAATCCATCTCCCTCCTCCAAGAATACCGTTCATCCCTTATCCACTCTGCCGTCACCGGTAAAATAGATCTGCGAGGCTACCATGAAGAGCTATAACGAACAGGCCTTTGAAGCCTATATTGAATCCACTATGCAAGCTGCCTGGACTTCGGTGCCAAATACCCAATTTGATGCCGAGACCGCCCTATTTGCCGAATCTGCCCTTGATTTTATCAAAAGCAGCCAAGCCCCGCTCTGGGCAGAGCTTGAAAAAGTAAATGGCGCCTTATTGCCGGAGCAGCTTCTTAAGACTCTCATCAAAGAACGCCTCAGCAAGGGCACTCTGTACATCCTGCGGCACGGCTTCAAGTTTCAGGGCAAGACCCTGCGTTTGGCCTACTATCGCCCCGCTCATGGCCTCAGCAGAGAGGCGCAGCAGCTTTATCAGTGCAACACCTTTCAGGTCTGCCGCCAGGTCTATTATCACCCGGATAAACAGCAGTCCCTGGATATGGTTCTGGCCATCAACGGCATCCCGGTGGCCACTTTGGAGCTCAAGAACCCCGGCACGGGACAGACCGTAAAACAGGCCAGAGAGCAGTATCAGGAAGACAGAGACCCCGCCACAGCGCTTTTAAGCTTCAAAACCGGCGCTCTGGTGCATTTTGCGGTGGATACCGATGAAGTGTATATGACTACGCGTCTGCAGAAGCGCAAGACCTTCTTTTTGCCCTTCAATAGAGGCAGCAATCCGCAACAGATCGATTGCGGCAAGGGCAATCCAACCCATCCTTCCGGGCATCGTACAGCCTATCTTTGGGAAGAGGTTTTGCAACCTGATAGCCTTTTGGAGATTGTGGGCAGCTTTATCTTTATCGAAAATGAAGGCAAGAGGAATGAGCGCATCATTTTCCCGCGCTATCATCAGCTTGATGTGGTGCGCAGGCTTTTGGCGCAGGTGAAAAGCGATCTGGCTGGAAAGAACTATCTGATCCAGCATAGTGCCGGCAGCGGCAAGACCAATAGCATCTCCTGGCTGGCACACCGTTTGGCAAATCTGCATACAGATCAGGATAAACTGATCTTTGACTGTGTGATCGTAATCACAGACCGGGTGGTGCTGGATAGGCAATTGCAGGAAGCTATTTATCAGATTGAGCATGCCAGCGGAGTGGTACAGCCCATCAAAGAAGGCAGCAAACAGCTTGCCAATGCTTTGGTGGATGGCACCAAGATCGTGATCACCACCTTGCAGAAGTTCCCTTTCATCCTTGCCGGCCTCTTGCGCATAGCCGGAGCCCGGGATTTGGAGCAACCGGGTGAGGCAGCTCTGCTAAAATCCAAGGTTTGGCAGAAAAAGATTGCGGACAGACGCTATGCCATCATAGTGGATGAAGCGCACAGCAGCCAAACCGGAGAAGCGGCCCGGGGCATGAAAGAGGTCTTGGGGGAAAAGGTATCACAATTGGCAGAGGCAGAAGACTGGCAGGATGAGCTGAATTTGATCATGGAATCCCGTGGGCGGCAGCCCAACCTCAGCTTTTTTGCCTTCACCGCCACACCCAAGGGCAAGACTCTGGAGCTCTTTGGCAGAGGTGGCAGAGCCTTTCACAATTACAGCATGCGCCAGGCTATCGAAGAGAAGTTCATCCTGGATGTGCTAAAGCGCTACACCACTTACAGCACCTACTTCAAGATCATCAAAAAGAGCAGCAACGATCCCAGTATGCCGGCCGGGAAAGCAGCACAAAAGCTCTGTAAGTTTATGCGTTTGCATCCGCGCAATGTCAGCCAGAAGACCGAGATCATCATTGAACATTTCCGCAGTTGCATTATGCCTTTGATAGCTGGTCAAGCGAAGGCGATGGTGGTGACAGACAGCCGTTTGCAGGCAGTGCGTTACTATCTGGCTTTCCAACGCTATCTGGGAGAGCATCATTATACCGATGTGCATCCTTTGGTAGCTTTCAGCGGCACGTTGATCGATCCTGATACGCAGTTTGAGTACACTGAACCGGGCCTGAACGTGGATTACAAGACCGGCAGGAATATCTCCGAACTGCAGCTCAAAGACCGCTTTGGCAGTGAGGATTATCAGATCCTGCTGGTCGCCAACAAATACCAGACCGGCTACGATCAACCCCTGCTCTGCGCTATGTATGTGGATAAGAGACTGGATGGAGTGCAGGCCGTGCAAACCCTCTCCCGCCTCAATAGAATCTACCCCGGCAAAGAAGCTCCCTTTGTGCTGGATTTTGTGAATAAAGCCGAGGATATCCTCACCGCCTTTAAACCTTACTACACGGTCACCGAATTGGAAGCCGAATCCGAGCCCTCGCATCTGGAAACTCTCAAACATGAACTAAACCAGATGCAGGTCTATGACTGGAAAGATGTGGAGGCTTTTGCGCAGGTATTTTACAAGCCTATGAGTGCACAAAAGCGGGGCGACCATGCCGCTATGCAAAAGCATCTGCAGAATGCTGTGGAGCGCTACAGGCAGATAGAGAACGAAGAGGACAAAGAAACCTTCTATGGCAAGCTCAAGGCCTATGTGCGACTCTATGCCTTTGTAACCCAATTGATCAAGTACACCGATAAAGAACAGGAAATGCTCTATAGCTTTGGGCGTTTTCTGCTGCCTCATATCCATGTCCATAATGACACAGACGCCGATCCGGAAAAGGATGTGGAACTGCAATATTACCGCTTGCAGAAGGTGATGGAAGGCTCCATCGATCTTTCCGAAGGTGAGAATATCCCAGTGCGCACACCCACTGAGACAGGCACCGGCACAGCCAAAGAAGACGACAAGCCTTTATCCGAAATCATCGAAACCCTCAATGAACGCTTTGGCACAGACTTCAGCGAAGCAGATCGGCTCTTCTTTGAGCAGATCAAAGAAACAGCTATGAAAGATGAGGGTGTACTCAAGACCGCTTCCGCGAATCCCTTGGATAAGTTTGAACTGGGCATTCAGCAGACCATCAAAGACCTGATGATGAAGCGTCTAAAAGAGAATGATAAGATCGTGAGCAGGTATATGGATGATGAGAGGTTTCAGAAAGTGATTCTGGGAATAATGGCGAAAGACATATACTCTGATGTGACTGGAAATTAGCCTTGGAAATTCTACTAATGTTTGTTGATGAAGCTTATCCGGAAAGTGCTGAATACTCCCAAATATCGGGATTCCTTATCACTCCTTCAAATTACCTCAAACTATGAAGCGAGATTGTGTCTAATTACGCCAGCATACAACTAACGAATACAGGTCAACAAACCCTAAGGTTTCAACCAAATTACTGCATTAAAAATTTCTGTCCTGAGATGAACGATACCGATAAGATAAAGCAAATGGATTTCCTCCTGAGCAAGCTATACACTTATTCTAAGATTGTTTTCATTCATGGTATGCATGTAACTCGACAATTTTCTGAGCATTTTTATCCTGGAATACCTGGTTATCTGGGTACCATATGGTTTTACCATCTTCTTTATGTGAACTCATACGCAAAAACCAACTGCATCATTCCAATAGTTGATCTGGGTCTTGATGAAGGATTTAGTAGGCTTTGCCGATTATACACTGAATCTCATAATCATTTGATGGGCTCTGTCGTGAGTGGAAATTCAACTCCGTCCATTGAGAATTTTGGAAACATAATGGAACCTCTTTTCTCGAAGGACGAGTATTCGATAGGCGTACAGATGGCTGATCTTGTTGGAGCTTTTAGATTCACAAACACAAAACTATACCCTAACGCAAAAAAACAAATTGTTTATTCTACACCAATTCTATAGATTCTGATACTAAGAAAACTCGTTTAACATTTCATGATTCATTCATTGCCGGAAAACCATGTGAGGGTTTATATTCCGGATAATTTTTCGTAAAACTACGAACTACGTATAGAGTCTATTGGGTGTCCGCTCCAAGGACTCTCAATGTGTTTTCTCTGAGCCATTTTTGAACTGATAGTTCTTAAACTTGTAACAAGCAACTTGACAAGAATACCGCCCCCTGCCTTATTGGATAAGGCTGAGTTGGCAAAGGTAGGAACACATGATAAATGACATGATATTTGAATTGGCAGCGGCGCACTGTCTCCGCCATCTGGATGGAAGTAATCCGAAAAACTTGATAGAATTAAATGACAATACAATTCGTGCATATCATCAACTTGTTGACATATACAATGATTTGAATGAGCAGCTAAAGGCAGAAAGAGAAACGCCTGAACTTGAAGTAAATACACCCTAAAAATTAAACATAATGCTGACTCAGCCTATTTTCTCAGATAACGTATACGCATCCAGTTCTTACAGATTCTCCAGATTAACACAGTCAGGATTGAATTTCTGCATAAATCCATGGCTTCATGCCTCTATGACTTGTGGCTTGGAACTTGACATAAATGCCACACTTCAGATACTGGATAAAAATAAAATAAACACATAAGAAGCGTGCAGTAATGCTCATATCATCACCACTGCAATCAGTTCACAGCGATGTTTTTCACTTGAAGCTGTATCAACGCTTACAGGCTATAGAGCATGCGTTCCCCCTGTATGCCAAACGTTACCTGGCATTATCTGATAATGAACGACGTTATTTTCTGGCCTACGAAATTATAGAAATGAAAGCAGGTCTTTGAAAGATGGTCAGGAAATACTGAAACCGATCCCGAAGATTTGTTCCCAGCATACTGCCGATTACGCCAAATTTTTGACATGATTGATCTAAACCAAAAAGAAATACCTCTGGTTGATTGTAAAAGTCGTATGTATTTGAATGAGTTGGAATTCTTGTGTTTTGCTGACGTATCAGAGCTTTGAACCATACAGCAGATATTTGATCTCTTGGGTATTGATGTGACGGTATTGCCCTATTCATGATTCCTCCCCTGTATTAGCCATATGGCATACCCCTACATCGAATGGGTGACACCAACATCAACTCTGCTCTTAGTTTACCGTTGTAATAATGTTTTTACTTGACATTTTATCGCCTCTTTTAAGTGTTAGCATTGCGATGGGAAAAGAATTTGGTGATATCCTATATTATCTGAGAGGAGAAAGAAAAGAAATGAGTGTGATTGACTTTAATCTTTCCAAGGACGCAGTTCAAGTTGAGATTACCGATGAATATGTTGGGTATATTTTTACCGCAACAAAGTATTGTCTTGTAAAGAATACTCATTCTCCGGGTGTGGTAGCTAATATTACAGGAGGCATAGTTGGAGGAATTCGATTGTATTGGGAGCCTTTGTCTCAAAAGCAACAGAACACTATGGGAGATCCTGGGAAAGCCACCGAAAAAGCAGCGGAAGGCATTGCTTTCATTGTGATTGACAAGTTTACAAAATACAAGATCGGGATTCAAGCTTTTGTAGGCTCTGGGTTTGATTTTTATTTATTTCCGAAGGATATTGAAGCCTCTTTATCTTCGTTTAACAATGATTGTTTAAAGCTTGAAATTTCAGGGATTGACAAAAAAAGCTCGACCAACAAAGTGGAAACAAGAATTAAACAGAAATGCCAACAAGCGTCGAGGATAAAAGACTCAATACCATATTATGTTATCGTCGCCGAGTTCAGCGATCCCGCAGTGGAGGTGAAGCATGGATACTCAATTTGAAGTGTTACATAAACAGGCAATGCAGCTTGTTAGTAAGGCGATTATCATAAAGAATTCAGATCGTAAAAGCTATTCTCGAATTATGAAGGAAGCTTACGATATTGAGAGTAGGGCTGCCAAAATGCTTTATAGCGAAACCAATATGGAGCCAGCAAGATCAATCTTGTTTCAGAGTGCTGCAAATATTGCATATGAAGCTGAGATGCATGATGAGGCACACAAAATGATCTATGCTGCCCTGTCTGGCAATCCTCCTCAGCATATTGCCAATAATTTAAACGCTTTACAAGAAAATATCCAGTTCTCCAAGCATTTGATTAGCGAAAACCTGGAAATCTCAAAAAACACGCTAAACATATCCATTTTTGGGAGTACGGTTGGAGACGGGATTGTCCCATATGATGCTTTCAAGAGGAAAATTGATGCTGTAGAGAAAATGCTCAACAGGACGATTCAACGAAAGAAGTTTCCAGATACTTTTGTATCTGATATGATGTATAAGATAAGAAGGCAATTCCCTATATTTGTCCAAGCTTTAGAACCAGGATGCTTATCGGTTGCATTGAAACTTGGTCTTGACGAGAGCAATGAATCAAATGTAGTTGATAGAGATATGCTTGAGTCAGCCATTGCTGAATTCGCTACAGATATTGACCTGTTGAATAAAGATGACTTTGATGCACTAAAGACTAAAATTAACAACGACGAATATTACAAAAGCATAACTGATATATATAAAGAGTTATTGCCTGATGGAACGAAAATCAAGGGGGTAAACATTGTCGCCAATGTTGATGAAACAGCAATTGAAATACATATCACAAAAACTAAACAAGAAATGATCTCGCTTCAAACACCATTAGAAGATACCGATCCGATTCTGAACGCCGAAATAGGCTCTGAGCTGGTACTGGAAGGACACCTGAAGATGGCAGACAGTACCAAGAAGGAACCTTATGTTAAGCTAATTCTTTCCGATGATAAGGAGCAAAAGATATTCTTGGATGAAGCTACCATTGATGACGTTGTAAGCTCTTACTGGGATGAATATGTTGCGATAAAAACGTTAAAAAAAACGAAAACCAAATTGATGTTTTTAGAGATTCAGAGTAAATAAGACTGTTAGGATAATTTGTCACACCCCGGCCAGTCCGGGGTTTTTATTCTTCCATATAGTAACTTGTAATTTGCAGCTCAGCCGTTATGAATTGCTGCAGGCCTTTTAGATGGGGCTAAATGCATAGCTGGGTGATGTAGAATGATTGTCCTTGACACATACATCACGGATAATGCTATGATGTTCTATAGCACAGATGAAAATATTGTAGCCCACGGGAGAGAATAATGCAGATACTAAGTATTGTGGTATTGGTGGCAGTGATAATCAATATCATCCTGACTTTGTTGAAGAAGACTGAAGCCAGCGTCGATATCGATAAGCTGGTAACACCTATAAAAGCCGAACTGGACAGGTTATCGCTTGTCATTAAGAATGATAACTCAAACAATAAGAACGAAATCAATAATCTGCTTTCGGCGGTGAAAAACGAGCTGAATCAGAGCCTGAAGGATAATAGGACCGAATTGAACGATTCGCTGGAGAAGTTCCGTTTAACCATTGAATCGAAGATGGCTGCTTTTTCCGAATCCTTAAAAGGCAGCTCGGAAGGAATCCTGAATAAGCAGGAAGAAATCCGCAAAGAAACGGAGGCCAAGCTAACAACCTTCCAGACAACACTAAACGACTCTTTAAAGACCCTGAATGACAGCTTACAAGCCAGGCTCAATGAATTTGGAGCTCAGCAAAAAGCCGAAGCCAGCGCCACCATATCCAAGCAAGAAGAAATCCGCAAAGAGACTGAAACCAAGCTGGAAGAGATGAGAAAGAACATCACAAAATCCATCGAAGAGCTCAGCAGCAACATGAAAACTGAGCTTGGCAATCAGATCAATGTGCAAAACACGAATTCGGAAGCAACCCTGAAAAAACAGACAGAAATACGTCAGGAAACAGAGCAGAAATTGAACGAATTTAGTAAGTCTATGAATGATTCTGTGGATTCACTCAGCCAATCGATGGCGAAAAAGCTCTCTGAATTTGGGGATGTCCAAAAGACCAACTCAGAAGATTATATCAAAAAACATGATGACATCAAGAATGCCACAGATCTTAAACTGGAAGCGATCCGAAAGACCGTGCAAGATAAGCTGGAAGCCTTGCAAGATGCCAATAGTAAGAAGCTCGATGAGATGAGGCAAACGGTGGATGAAAAACTCCAGCAAACCCTAAATACCAGATTGACCGAATCCTTCAAACAGGTAAGTGACCAGCTCGACAAGGTGCACATCGGTCTGGGGACTATGACCTCTCTGGCAAACGATGTGGGTGGGCTGAAAAAAGCGCTTACAAACGTGAAAACAAGAGGCATGATCGGAGAAATACAGCTTGAGAGTCTCCTCAGCTCTGTGCTGAGCCCAGATCAGTATGAGAGTAATGTGCAGGTCAAGAAAAACTCTCAGCAAAGGGTAGAATTTGCCATAAAACTGCCGGGCAGAGAAGAGGATTTGACCCCCTTATACTTACCCATAGATTCAAAATTTCCAGATGCCTCCTATCAAAAGCTTTTGCAGGCGTATGAAGATGCAGATACCCCCAGAATCAGTCAGGCCAGAAAAGAGCTCGAAAACGCCATAAAGCTCTCGGCAAAAGACATTAATGAAAAATACATCGATCCGCCAGCCACCACAGACTGGGGTATTTTGTTCCTGCCTTTTGAGGGTTTGTATGCAGAAGTGCTGCAAAATTCCAATCTTGTGCGCTATCTGCAAACCGAATATCATGTTACGCTTGCAGGCCCCACCACTTTGGGCGCCTTCATCAATAGCCTGCAAATGGGCTTCAAGACTTTGGCCATTCAAAAAAGATCGAGCGAAGTCTGGCAATTATTGGGTGCGGTGAAGACACAATTCCAGATGTTCGGGAACGTCCTGGATGCGGCTCAAAAGAAAATCAGAGGAGCCGGTGACGATATCGAGAAGCTGGTGGGAACCAGGACTCGTATGATACAATCCAAATTGAGGCATGTGGAGCTCTTACCCAGCCGGGAAGCAAATAGTATCATAGAAATTGCAGATCAAAGCGATGAGGACACCGAAAGCGACGAAAATTCCGATTCCTGAAGAAACTGAGCGTGCATAGCTAAACTGTTTGTGACGATTATCCTGAAACAGAGAGTGTAGCAGCAACGGCGTGCTGCGCTACAGCCCAAGATGAAGGGAAATTCTCCGAACCGCTGACACCACAGGCTATAAAACTTTGTTCTAAAAATATAAGGTGTTTTTTGGGCTGATCTGATTATCATGTTTCCAGAGCATAGTAAATTAATAGGATATGCTCAAAGGAGTTGATCATGAAAAGATTAGAAAACAAAGTCGCCCTGATCACCGGCGCCGCAAAAGGTATGGGCAAAGCTGAAGCGCAGCTCTTTGCCCAGGAAGGTGCCAAGCTAATCATTAGCGATATTGATCTGGAAAACCTGACTATTCTGGAGAAGGAATTATCCGCTGCCGGAACCCAGGTAATTGCGATCAAACATGACGTTTCTTCGGAATTGGACTGGGCTGCGGTGGCAAAACAGGCCGAAAACGCCTTTGGCAAAGTGGATATTCTCATTAATAACGCTGGGATACTTGGTCCGGACGGGATCGAGGCCACAAGCTTGGAAAATTGGAACAAAATCATCGGTGTGAATCAAACCGGAACCTGGCTGGGTATGAAGCATATCATTCCCTTGATGCGGAAAGCGGGTGGAGGTTCTATTGTGAATATATCCTCCATTTATGGGCTGATCGGAAGCGGAACTTCTGCCGCTTATCAGGCTTCCAAAGGAGCAGTGCGCATCCTCTCCAAAACCGCCGCCGTGGAATATGCCGCAGAGCAGATCCGGGTAAATACCATCTTCCCCGGAGCCATCGCCACGCCCATGGTATCCGAAGCGCTCACGGAAGAGGATTTGCAAGGCCTGCTATCTGCAGTGCCGATGAAGCGAATAGGCAAACCCATCGAAGTTGCCTATGGTGCGCTGTTTTTGGCCAGCATCGAAAGCTCTTATATCACGGGGGCTGAGCTCGTGATCGATGGAGGATGGACCATTCCCTAAGTTTGAAGGCATCCGCCCTTACAGAAAACCTCCCTCAATGTATAGACAAATGGCTCTGTATGCCAGAAAATTTGGCACAGACATAGTAACCGAAACCGAAAAAAAGATTCATGAGGTAAACATGAAGAAATATATTTTGCTCGCAACACTATACCTGTTTATGGCGGCATTGATGGCAAGGGTGACAGGTCTGTATGACCTGAGCTATGCCCAGGACATGGCAGAAGCGCACGAGGCTCTTTTGGCAAAGGGTTTTGAGGAGATAGAAAACGACTATGCAGCCGTGATCTACAGAAATGCTAAGATTCCAGAGCTCATAGATCTCGAACTGCAGGATACCTTTGATGTGGGCAGTATCAGCAGTTGGACTGCTCGATTCAACGTGAAAGATAATCCCGGGTTCGTTCAGAAAATGCTCTCGGATTTGAAGGCTATTCATAAAAAAGAACCTGCCCCAAGCGCTCCCAATATCGAAGATTGGTTCTGGGACCTTGGCGATACCTATGAATTGGGTATGTATTTATCTGAAGATAAATCCACACTAACGATTGAATACATTGATATTGATGAGTCCTGGTTTTGGGGAGACTCATCTGACTGGTGAAAAAAGACAGGCTTGTTCTTGAGGCTCCATAGGAACGGTATCTTCGATAGGACAATCAATAGAAATATAGGGAGTTCTATCGGGAAGTTTGCATTCCGATAGACCCTGATCCGGGTAGATCTATGCGCTCTGCAGACGAGACGCCTGCAATCCAGTAGCCCTCTATCCGGGTGATCTGTGTGATCCGTGTGACTATCAAAATATAGGGTAATATAGCGGGGTGCAGCAGGCGGGATGGAGCCGGCAGAACGGAGTCCACCACTACTGGGAAGAAATCCATTGACAGCAGCGCATTTATTAAATAGCTTGTCTGATAGGATAAGAGGAATTAAATGATGAAATTAAAACTGACAAAAGAACTGGTGCACCGGCTGCCGAAGACGGACTTGCACGTGCATTTGGACGGCAGTGTGCGCCCTGCCACCATCATAGATTTGGCCAAGAAGGGCAAGATAGAGCTGCCCACTTTTCAGCAGAGCGAGCTTGAGAAACTCATCGTTTGCGGCCCGCATACCCAGAGTCTGGAGGATTATCTCAGGGGCTTTCATATCGTGAATCTGGTGCTACAAACGGAGGAAGGCCTGAAGCGCGCGGCTTATGAACTCGCCGAAGATGCTGCCCGGGAAAACCTGCGTTACATGGAAGTGCGCTATGCGCCTATCCTACATGCCAATAAAGGCTTGGAGCTCTCCGAGATTTCCCAGGCTGTGCTCGATGGTCTGAAAATAGCAGAAGAGGATTTTGGCATCAAAACCGGAGTGATCATCTGTGGAATCCGCAATATGGATCCCGATATCTCGCTGAAAATGGCAGAGTTGGCAGAAGAGTTTAAAAACAAGGGCGTGGTCGGCTTTGATCTGGCAGGTGGCGAATATAATAATCCGGCTCAGGTGCATAAAGCCGCCTTTGATCTGGCTAAAAAGCATAATCTGAATATCACCGTCCATGCCGGAGAGGCCGATGGCGCATCGTCCATCCATCAAGCCCTACACGCTTGCGGAGCTCATCGCATCGGACATGGCACCAGGCTGATAGAAGACAATGATCTGCTAAATTATGTGAATGATCACCGCATCCCTTTGGAGATCTGCATCAAGAGTAACGCCGACACCAAAGCGGTGGCTGAGACCAAAAGCCATCCCATTGATTTCTATCTGAAAAAGGGCATCCGGGTGACAGTAAATACCGATAACAGAACCATCAGCGACACCTGCATCACGGATGAATATATGCTGGCTATCAAGGAATTTGGCTGGGATTATCCCACCCTGAAAAAGGTGATCCTGAATGGCTTCAAAAGTGCCTTTCTCCCCTATCCGGAGCGGATAAGCCTCATTAAACAAACCCTGAAAGAACTGGGCGAGATCGAAGCAGAGCTTAAAACCCAGATGGCAGACTAACCATGCAAACAAAGATCAAACAAGCTTTTAGCGCGGCTCAGAAGGAGCTGGAGCAATTCTGCACAAGTGCGCACAACCTGCAGGTGATCGAAGAGATCGGACTCAGGATCGCCCAGACCTATCGCGAGCAGGGCAAAGTGATCATCTTTGGCAATGGCGGCAGTATGTGCGACGCCATGCACTTTGCCGAAGAGCTCACCGGCCGCTTTTTCAAAGACCGCGAGCCTCTGCCCGCCATCGCCATCAGCGATCCTTCCCACCTCACTTGTGTGGCCAATGACTACGGTTTTGAAGAGGTCTTTTCCCGGGCCGTGAAAGCTCATGCGCGTCCCTCAGATATAGTGATCGGCCTTTCTACCAGCGGAAATTCTGCCAATGTGAGCAAAGCTCTGGAAATGGCTCAAAAGCTGGGCTGTTTTACCGTGGCACTCTTAGGCGGATCCGGGGGAAAGATAGCCGGAAGCACAGATTATGAACTGATCGTGCCAGCCACAAGAAGCGACCGCGTGCAGGAGATTCATACCATGATCCTGCATATCCTGGTTGAATTGATCGAAACCGAACTTTTTGAGCTGCCAGAACCCAATCCCATCTACGTATAAAAGGATATTATCATGAAAATAAGAACAAAAACACTCTGCACTCTCCTGATCCTGCTCCTGGCTTTTGCCCTGGGGGCGGATTATTATGATGATGTGCAAGACCTCAGCGGAACTCAGTTGCTCTACGGCCTCAGGGATCTGATCTCGAGCAATACTTATTCCAGTTACAATGGTGCCAAAGACTTTCTTTATCAGGAGCTTGATAACGATAATGGTCAGGTCACCTGCATTTACACCGGCGAAGTCTATAATATAAATAGTGACTATAACGGCCAGAGCAATCCCAATACCGAACACACCTATGCGCAAAGCTGGTTTAACCCTGCCACCGGAGTCAAAAAAGCCGATCTCCATCACCTTTTTGTCTGCACCATGCAGGTAAATTCCTCGCGGGGCAATCTGCCCTTTGGCAATGTGGCCAGCACCGCCGCTTCCAATGTGTATTATAGCTATACTCCCTTGCAGAGCTACCGGGGTTATGACAATTGGCAACACACTGTCTTTCAGGTGAATCCTGAATATCGCGGGAATACCGCCCGGGCCATCCTGTATTTTCATACCCGCTATGGCGATTCGCTGGTGCAAGGGGGTGTAAACATGCTTGACACTATGATCGAGTGGCATTACTCGGATCCACCGGATGCTGCGGAACTGACCCGGAACACCGCACTGCAAGGCTTTCAAACCAACCGCAATCCCTTTGTGGATCATCCCGAATATGTGAACCGCATCTGGCATCCAGAAATCTCTAATGAAGATGAATCAATCGCCGCTATGCCCACCCTCAGGATCGACAATGTCTATCCCAATCCCTTTCATAGTAAGGTGAATATCGCCCTCGATGCCAAAGCGGGAGATTCGATCAACGCTACAGTTTACAACCTAAAGGGTGAGAAGATCTATCACCAAGAGCTGGGAGCCGGACAGAGACAACTGAGCTGGGATGGCCGGAGCTCAGATGGAAAGCAAATGCCTGCGGGAGTATATTTTATCCGTTTTAGCACTGCCGATAGCCAGGTAAGTTCAAAGCTGCTCTTGATTCGCTAAGCACGATCCAAAACATTTCAAGATCTGGAACAAATTGTGCAAGCATAGTTTGTTATCAAATAGCTGTGTTTCATCCACATAAAGGAGGTGTGAAATGCGCAAGATCTTTTTACTGACACTTTTTTTGGGAGCTGTGTTGCTTTCGGCCAATCCCTTGATTCCAATGGCAATCCAACAGTTTTGGTTTGACGAAAGTGGCGATCTCATGCTGCAATTTGGGTTTGAGAATGCCTATATGGCAGGTCACAACGTCAATATCAGCGATGGTGCACATACAATAGATCAAGAGCTTGAGCTGCCAGATGATCCTCAAGACTACCCTGTCACCATCAATTTAAATACACTGATGCCAGATTTGAGCCTCAGTCCGGAATCAGGTTTTTTACAGCTCCAGTTTCAAGACTACTCTTTAGCAAATGAAGAGGTACGCTGGGGGCCCGGTGGCGATGTCGATCTTACTTCTCTGATTGCCACACAAAGCATATATCAAGCCAGATTAAATTACGGTGGAGATAGCTACGAGCTATGGGCTAAAAGCGATCATCCGGATTTGGTGACAAATTACGACAGCAGCACAAGATCCACTATCTTGATATATACTATGTATTCCGATGGCACGCCTGCCCCAGATGTTCCGCTATACTATAGAAGTTGGCAGCCTTGGGCACACAGTAATGATGAAGGGAAGATAGAGCTAAGTGTGCACTCTGCTAAAACCAATTTACGCATCTTTCAGCCGGGAACCCAAGAGCTGGTTCTGGATGAGACCTTCATCGCCGAACCGGCTGGCTGCTATGTCTATAATGTGACGATAGCGCCTGTTTCAAACCAGGATCTGCATCAGCAAATCCCCAGAGTCACTCTGACACTGAGCCCCAATGTGCTGAAGCCTGGGCAGAAAGTGCGCCTTGATCTGGACAAAAGCGAGACAAGCCCTGGTAAATTGCGTCTGTTTGACGTGAAAGGGCGGATCGTGGGAGAATACCCGTTCACAGAGTCCTGGCAGCCACCAAAGCTGGGTAGCGGTGTATATTTCTTGCAGCTTGTGCAGGGTGATAAGGCCCTGGACTCTGCCCGATTCATCATGCTGAAATAAAGGCGTTCCGGCTTGCGAAATATTACACGCTTGTCGGTATTTGCGCTGGTGCTGATCTGCCTGTGGGGCATGTATTCTGCTCCACTACAGGCGCGGGCCAGCGGGCTCAGCTTTGAGACCGAGCAGCTTGTCTTCACTGTGCAAGATAGCCTTTGGCTCTTTGATGGTGATTTTGGCTTCTATAATAGCGGCCTACGAGAGCTGGATCAAGCGATCTACTTTCCGGTGCCAGCAAACGAGACTCAAAGCCCGGCTGATCAGGTGAGTGTAGTGATAGGCGAACAGCAGCAGAGCTTGCCCGTCTTTGGAGTGAGTCCGCAGGGATTCTGGTTTCAGCTCTCCATGCAGCCCCAAAGCTATGAAACAGTCCGCATTCGCTATCAGCAGGTATTACGCGAGAATATGGCCTCTTATGTGCTGCTTACAGCTTTGACCTGGGGGAAACCGCTGGCTTATGCGAGCTATAGTCTGCATTTGCCCAAGGGTGCAAGGCTCTTGCACTCTCCTTTTGCAGAGCCGGAGATTAGCGCGCAGGATGGATGGAATAGCTACTATTGGGAGTTTTATGGATTTGTGCCGGAGGCTAATTTTGAGGCGGGGTGGGAGTTTTAGAGTTTTGGCGTTTTAAGGTTTTAACGACGGGGCGGACGCCTGCTTTGCCCAAACAGGATGTTTAGAAAGTTGAGAGGGTTTAGGCGGTTGTGAAGTCTTTCGTTGTAAGCGCTACAAAGCGCCACTACCTTGAGGCGGACTCTGTTCCCTCTGTATCACCCAGTATTTTCATACTACCATCTACGTAGATGATCTACTTTCGACCTACTACCTGTTTTGACTTACAATTTTGACCTGCTTGTCAATCTGCAGATTTTCTATGGTTTCAAAGCTCCGATCCAGCTACAAGCGATTCTCCCAGCAAAATTGTGAGTTAAAACAGGATTCATATAGCTGCGGGTGCCTGGCCTTCAAAGGCCAGGAAGGAGTCTTGATCCAGGTGATAGTCTCGTGGCGTGGGGGTTAGAAACCCCCACCTGGAGTCTTTCAAGGAGGGTGGGAGATTGTGACTACAGGAGGCGAATCCAACAACTGGACGCGGGACGCATCCAATCCAGCGATGCCGCAATCCCATCCGGCAGCTTAGCAATCCAATCCAGCAGCATAGCTATCGGATCGTTTAGTCCATATATTCTTTATCCGTGTAAATCCGTTTGATCCGCACAATCCGTGTGACTATTCTTTTTTGGGACACGCACCAGCTGAAGCTGATTGGGCGGCCGTCTGAAGACAGCGTTACGGTATTGCATAGCCATCTGCGAGATCGTTCAGATGCAGGCCGCCACGCAAATCTTGACAAAAATTGCAGGTTTAAAAAGCTTGTTCATTATAGTGGGTGATTAGCTCAGTTGGTTAGAGCGCTACGTTGACATCGTAGAGGTCACTGGTTCGAATCCAGTATCTCCCACCACACCTTAAAGGGTGATTAGCTCAGTTGGTTAGAGCGCTACGTTCACATCGTAGAGGTCACTGGTTCGAATCCAGTATCACCCACCACTTTTATCCCTCAAATCTCCCTCGCTCTGGTCACAATCCGTTCAAAGAGCTTTTCATAGCTTCCTCTGAGTTTGGCGGCAAAATCCGGTTCGGAATGTTCTCCCAGTGCCTTTTTAGCTGCTTGGTAGCCGAAGTCATAGAAATCCTGGGCTTTTTTCAGATCGTAAAAGCCGAAATCCGGATGATGGGCGTGTATGATGATATCAGGTTTGTTTTTCACGATGGATTGAATGGCCATAAAGCCCTGATTTTGCATCAGAGATTGCATAAAGACTTCATAGCGGGTGAGCTTCTGTTTCGTCTGCTTGTGACCGGGTTCGTAGATTTCTATATCTGGAGAAGCGGTGGGCAAGACGTTTACCGCGATGGTGATCTCCCCGGGAACCTTATCGGCAAAAGCCAGGGGGAGGGGATGGGCTACAGAGCCATCGATAAACAGATAATCTTCCATTTCCTGCGGCGCAAAGATAAAGGGCAAAGAGCTGGAAGCGCGCATCGCCTTTGCCAGTGAGCCCTTGTCTATCAATACCGTAAGCTGACGATGCAGGTCAAAAGCCACTGCGATATAGGGGATATCTGCCTGCTCTATCATCCGCTCTTGGGTCCAGTCTTCAAAGAGCCTGGTGATGGCTTTCCCATCAAAGATTCCGCTGCGGGAAAAATCCAGGGTGAGCGGATTAAAGAGTTCGAGGGTAGAGACATCCTGCGCCAGCTCCAGCATCTTTTGTGGCGAGACCGAGCAGGCCAATAGGCCGCCGACAATGGCTCCCATCGAGGTGCCCACTACGCCCGTGATCTCATATTCCTCAGCGATGGCTTCGATTACGCCGATATGCGCCAGCCCATACGCAGAGCCGCCGCCCAGGATCAATCTTGCTGTTTTCACATTTTACTCCAGACTTGTATCTTTTTGTAAAGATGATAGTTATGAATCACTACCAGGGCAAAGATCACATTGAAGATCAAAAGCACAATATTGATGGTATAGAGGTCATTTCCCGCATAAAAGCCCATGGCCGGCATCAGGATGGCCAGCAGCACCGCTTTGAAGATGATGATGCCATTGGGAATGCCGAGCTTACGGAAGAAAAACCGCGCCACCGGATTGCGCTCGCGCCGATAGTGATTTGGCCGCATCACCAGATAGGTGGAATGGCCGTCCAATACGTTCAGCAGGAGGAATAGGCTTAAGAGGCTCCAAAACAGAGCCGCCTGATTCAAAACAATTCTAATCATATGCATAGTAAGATTCCTGAGCTTTTAGCGACAGATACCAGATCGGCCATTTTCTGGCAAGCAGAATCAGGCCCAATCCTAAAGCTGAGAAATAATTCTTTACAAGATTTGCCCGCTTTAATACATTGCATTTATCGGGTGTAATGGTAGTATCTCGCCTTGTATCTGGATTATTTGTTTTGCCGTATTCACTACCAAAGCAGCCCTGAATGATATATTAAATAATAAATATAAAGGAAAAAGCATGGACAAAAAGTGGCTAACCCCACCAGGTCTGAATGCGGAGGAAAAAGAAGCTATAAAAGGCTTGTGTGCAGATTTGAAAGCTCCGGAAATGATCGCGGAATTGCTCTACAGACGCGGTATGCGCACAGCAAAGCAGATTGAGGAATTCTTCAATCCCACTCTGGAGAATCTCCACGATCCCTATCTCTTTGAAGAAATGCAGAGCGCAGTGGAGCGAACCCTGCTGGCTATAGAAAAGAACGAACTGATAATAGTTTACGGTGATTACGATGTGGATGGCACCACCTCCACGGCCCTGCTATATCTGGGGCTGAAGCGCATCGGAGCCAATATAGATTTTTATATCCCGCACCGGATGATAGATGGCTATGGGCTGTCCCTGGCCAGCCTTGAACAGATCAAGGAAAGAGGCTGCAGCCTGATCATCAGTGTGGATTGCGGGGTAAACGCCCTGGATGAAATCCGCGCCATCAGAGACCTGGGCATGGATATCATCATCACAGATCATCACAATCCCAAGGCGGAACTTCCGCCGGCCCTGGCCACGATCAATCCCAAATTGCTAAATTGCGCTTATCCCTTTCCCCATCTGGCCGGAGTGGGAGTGGCTTACAAGCTGCTGATGGCCATCTATCAGAAAATGGGTATAAACGATACCGAAAACGTGCTCAAATATATGGACCTCGTGGCAGTGGGCACCATCGCAGACATAGTTCCGCTGGTGGGAGAAAACCGGGTCTTTGCCTCCATCGGTCTGCAACATCTGATCGAGAAGAAAAACCTGGGGCTCAATGCCTTGATCCAGCTTTGTGGCCTGAACCAGAAGACTTTGGATACCACTGATATCGTCTTTGGCATCGCCCCCCGCATCAATGCCGCCGGCAGAATGGGCTCAGCAGCGATGGCGGTGGACCTGCTCATCTCCACCGATGAAATCCAGAGTGCAGAACTGGCAGAGATGATCGAACGCGACAATTCCCTGCGGCAGCAGGAGGATCAAAAGACCTTTTATGAAGCCTGCGAGATCATCGAAAAGAAATACAAAAACATAGCAGAAACCCCTTGCATAGTGATCTCTTCGGATGATTGGCATCAAGGCGTGATCGGCATCGTGGCCTCCAAGCTGGTGGAAAAATACTACCGCCCGGTGGTGATGATTTCCTTCAAAGACGGCTTTGGCAGCGGCTCCGGACGCTCGGTGGCAGATTTTGACCTCTTTTCCGCCATGCAGCATATGGAGCACAATCTGCATAGCTTTGGTGGACACAAATACGCCATAGGCCTCACCATCTATGAGGAATATATAGACCGTTTTGAGAACGAGCTGGCCCGCTATGTGGCCGATAAACTGAAGCTGGAGCAGATTCAGCCGCCCCTGGTAATAGACCACGAGATAGAGCTTTACGACATCAATGAATACCTTCTGGATTCCATCGAACTCTTTGCGCCCTTTGGGCCGGAAAATGCCCGCCCCACCTTTATGACCCAGGAAGTCATCGTGGCAAATTATCCTTACAACGTAGGCCGTAACCACCTGAAACTCAAGGTGGTAAAAGATGGCATATCGCTGGATCTCATCGGCTACAATCTGGGAGATTATCTCACCTTGCTGAAGAAAAACAGCGTGATCAACATCGCTTTCACCCTGGAATACAACCGCTTTGGCAACAAAGCCTCGATCCAGGGAAAACTCAAAGATTTACAAATCATAGGAGTCTAAATTATGAAAAGAACTTTTCTGCTTTTGGCCGCAAGCCTGATCCTGATCGGCGCCTGTTCCTCAAACAAAAGAATCCCGCCTATGGAGATTGCAACTTTCTGTTTGTTTGATACTGTAACTTTTGAGGAGAACATCTCCAAAGCCTATTACCACCCCGCCTCCAAGGCCCTCTATGCCATGGAAGAAACCACCCACCGCATCCTGATCTGGAAAGGTGATAAACGGATAAACGTAATCGGAGGCCTGGGCAGCGGAAATACAAACTTTCAGAGCCTGAGCGACTTTGCCATGGGCTCAGATGGCAGCATCTATGCCCTGGATGCTTTTGCCAAGGTGATCAAACGCTTTAATGGCGATGGCAAATTCCTCAACAGCATTCAGCTTGATTATGTGCAGCAGCCCACCAAGCTGGCCCTGGGCACAGAGCAAAACGTCTATGTCTTTGATGCCGCCAGCTCTGAGATCGTGGCCTATGACCTGCTGGATTCATCTGAGCTCTACCGCTTTGGCCGCTTCCAATTGCAAAAGGTGGATCAGCTTTTTGCAAACCGCGATTATGTGGTGGCCTATGACGAGGCCCAGGATAAAAGCACACTTTTCTACAGCCTGGGACAGCAGATTTCAGACAATACCGGGCAGATCGTGTATGATAGCTATAACAACGCTATCAGCCTGTCTAATGAAGCTTTGGTAAGCACGATGAGTGCTGCCTGGCTGCCCCTGAGCGGCAAAGCTGAAAGCATGACCATCGCCAAAGACATCCTGGCGATCGTGGTAGATCGTCAAGTGAGACTGCTGAAATTGGATTATGTTCAGGTTCGTTAAAGACTACTACCTCATAGCGTTCGCGGCTCTGCTGCTCAGCTTATCCCGGCTACCTTTGTATCTGGGCTGGCTGGTGTTTTTGGCCTTTGTGCCGCTGCTCTGTTATATTGAGCACAGAGAGCATAAGGTGGGCGAATGGATCATCGGTGCCTTGCTGTTTTCCTTTATTCAGATCGCTCTGGTTTTTTACTGGATCGGCTCGGTCACCTTTGGTGGGCTGATCGGCATCGGATTCATCTTTGCGCTGTTTTACTTTATAGCTTTTAGCATCCTGCAAAGAATCTGGTATCGCCTGCCTGCACTTAGGATGCCGGCCTTCATCTCTATCCTCATCAGCTTTGAATTCCTGGCAAACTTCACTCAGATCCGCTTTCCCTGGTGGAATATCGGCTATGCGCTGTCGAACTTTTTGCCGCTCTTGCAAGCTCTGGATATTGGCGGGATGAGCCTTTTAGCGCTCTTGATCTTAGCTCTTAATTACCTCTTTTACCTGGTGGCCCAAAAGGATCACCGGGCCTGGATCGGCATCGCAATAATCTTCATAATCTGGTATAGCTACGGCAATTACAGGCTTTTGACTCTGCCCCTCACCGAAGAAGATATCCCGATCTCTGTGATGCAGCCTTCCATCAAACAAGACGATAAATGGGATGATGCGAAGTACCGGCAGATACTCTCCCGCTACGATGTGCTTTGTGAGCGGGCTGCGGCGAATGGCAAAGAGCTCATCATCTTCCCGGAAGCCGCTATGCCAAACTACCTGCTTTTGGACGCCAGAGTCGCAGAAGACCTCAATGATCTGATCCAAGATTATCAGATAGATATCTTTACGGGCTTTCCCCATGCCGAAAGAGCTCCCCAGGATTATCCCGTGCCCTATTTGTCTTACAACGCCGCCTCGCTATTTACCAAAGATGGCCGGCATCAAGATTTGTACTACAAAAACATCCTGGTGCCTGTGGGCGAGCGCATGCTGTGGCTGGAGCACTTTCCTTTCCTCTGGAAGCTGGAATTTGGTCAGGCAAATTGGGAATTCGGCACACAGATACCCCGTTATCACTATCATGGCAAGCAGTTTTCCCCCTCCATCTGCTATGAGCTGGCCTTCCCACACTTTTATCAACGGGCAAATTGGGAGGATGGCAAGGCTGGCTTTAGCAAGGCAGATTTCCATGTGAATATCACCAATGACGCCTGGTTTGGCAGCTCTTATGGCCCCTGGCTGCATGGGACTATGGCCAGATTCCGGGCGATCGAATCCCGCATCCAGTTTTACCGCAGCGCAAATACCGGCATTTCGATGATCGTGGATCCCAAGGGGCAAATCCTGGCCTCCACTCAGCTTTTTGAGATCGTCAATATCAGCGCGCCTTTGTACACCAGCACGGCGCGCCCGCTTTACAACAGAATATATCGATATCCTTGGGGCATCGTGGCCATCACGATCCTGCTGGCAATCCTCAGCTTTATTATCCCCAGGAGGATAGAGTGACAAAGCATTATTACAGCATCGGCGAGGTGAGCAATCTCCTTGAGGTAGAGCCTCATGTGCTGCGTTATTGGGAGAGTGAAATCCCCATGATCCGCCCCAAACGCAGCGGGCATCAGAGACGCTACACCCTGCAGCAGATTGAGACCCTGAAAAGAATCAAGGATTTGCTTTACAATCAACGTTTTACCATCGAAGGAGCCCGGCAAAAGCTGAAGCAGGACCGCAGCGTGACCCAGGAAGCCCGCGCTGAGGCCATCGCCAAACAAAAGCTCAAGGTGGATGCCGCCCTGCCAGCTATCGCCAAAGAGCTCAATGAACTGCGCGAGGCACTCGTTCGCCTCAAACAAGACTGCAAGAAAATAACAGGACATAAATAATGGAATTTCAAAAGATTATCCTTTCGCTTCAAGAGTATTGGCTGGGCCAGGGCTGCAATCTGATTCAGCCTTACGACATCGAAATGGGAGCCGGAACCTTTCATCCCTCCACCTTTTTTGGAGCACTGGGGCCTGCACCCACCGCCATCGCCTATCCGCAAGCCTGCCGACGCCCCAAAGACGGACGTTATGGCGAAAACCCCAATCGCTTTCAGCATTATTACCAATTTCAGGTGATCATCAAACCCTGCCCTGATGACATTCAAGACCTTTATCTGAAGAGCCTTGCCGCCATTGGAATTCAGATAGAGAAGCACGATATCCGCTTTGTGGAAGACGACTGGGAATCTCCCACTTTGGGGGCTTGGGGACTGGGCTGGGAGGTCTGGCTGGATGGCATGGAGATCTCGCAATTTACCTATTTTCAACAGGTTGGCAGCGTGGATGTCTTCCCCATCTGTGTGGAGCTGACCTATGGGCTGGAACGCCTGGCTATGTATATCCAGGATGTGGCGGATTACCGGCAGCTGAGCTATAGCAAGTCCAGCACTTATGCCCAGCTCTATTTTGATAGGGAAGTGGAATATTCGGCCTATAATTTTGAGCATGCCGATACCGCCTTGCTCTTTCAGCTTTTTGCCCAATACGAGGGTGAAAGCCAAAAGCTGATCAAACACGGGCTGGTCTATCCCGCTTACGATATGCTGCTGAAAAGCTCGCATACCTTCAATCTTTTGGACGCCCGTGGCGTGATCAGCGTAACCGAACGCGCCGCCTATATCGGCAAAATCCGTAATCTTGCCAGGGCCTGCGCTACAAAATATATCGAAAAATATACTAAGGAGGAGAAATGAATCATCCTTATTCCGGACTGCTCAAGAGCTTGGATCACCTCACCGATAACCTGATCCAGGTATATGTATATCAGGAACTTACTGGGAACTATTCGGCTGTAGTTATCCTGGATAAAGACCCCGATAGCTGGCTTACTGAGCTTGCCCCTCTGGCCAAATACGTGCACAAACACCGGCTCAATCTGCCTTTGATCATCAACAAACGCTTTCTTCAGAATTCCCTGGATTCGTATCCTCTGGAATTCATCAATATCAGCAGCTCGCAAAGTGTGAATCTGCTGCTGAAAGAAGACCTGCTCAGCGGGCTCAATATCCTCCCTTCGGACCTGAGACTCCAGATGGAAAGAGAATTTAAGGGCAAGTGGCTGCTCACCCGCCAGGTGCTTTTGGAAGGCAAACTCAGCCCGCGCAACCTGCGTGCCACGCTGCATCTTTCGATTCATTCTTTGATTCCGGCTTTAAAAGGCTTCTTCTTTTTGGCCAGACAGCCCTATCCTCAGAGCCTGGAAGACCTCTTTGAACAGACCGCTCTGATCAGCAAGATTGATATCAATTCGCTAAATATCTGGCTCAAACAAAGCAGCCTCGAGCTTGCAGATGCCCAGCGCTATCTGCTTATCTTGCAAAGGTTGATGGAGCTTACTGAGTCCTATCCCATAGAGCCATGATCAGAAGTAAATTTCATTTCTCGGATTCCGCAAGCCCGGTATTGGCCCTGGCCATTCACAATGGACATCGCCTGCCTGAGGCTCTGCTGCCCTATACCCAGATCAGCGCGGAAGACCGTTTTCGGGAAGAAGATCCCCACACCGGCAGTATCGCAAATCGCTATGCCAATCACATCATCCTGGAGACCAGCCGTTTCGCCGTGGATCTGAACCGCAGCCCTGAAAAAGCCGTGTATCAGAACCCTGAAGATGCCTGGGGACTTGTAGTCCGCAACGGCGTATTGCCACATAGTGTCTTATCTGGTTTACTATATTCTTATCAGAATTGGTATACCACTTTGCGATATCAGCTTGAGCGGATGCTTGAGCGGCATCCTGTGGTAATTGTGCTGGATCTTCATAGCTACAATCACCGCCGTGGTGGCCCGGATGCTCCGCCTGATCCGCAGGAGAAAAATCCGGATATCATTCTGGGACGCAGCAATTTGCCAGAAGGCTATTATCACTTTATAGAAGATCTTCGGCAGCGTCTGGATGGGCAGAGCTTCGCCTGGGGCAGCCTGGATGTGCGCTGCGACGTGAAATTCCCGGGTGGCCATCTTCCCCGCTTTCTGAATGACCGTTACCCCGGCAAAGTGATCTGCGTAGCGGTGGAATTTAAGAAAATCTTCATGGACGAGCACAGCGGAGTGCTGAATCCCGTGCGCCTGGACTCTCTGCGCCAAACTTTCCACCAGCACAGCCAGGCCTGGGTGAACTATAATCTTCATATCAAAACTGCCCGCTGAATCAACTAAAACTCTTCATCTCTGCCAAGAACATGAGCACCCGCTGCCCAGCCCACAGCGCGCCGCAGCCACAAACTTGCTTTTGATTCGTCTTCAACTCGAGATGACTCGAATAACTGAGTTATCTCGAGTTGAAGACAAATGAGAGACAAGTCCAAGGGAAAGGCGTGAGGTCTCAAAGCTTGGTGTAAAGTCCAAGACATTGTTTCTCAGCATATTTGAAGACCTTACCGTTTTGGATAGCTTAATATGCATTTGAATGATTTCATTAAGATAGAGGAGAATATCGTGAAGATTTCAGGTATCTTTTTTGCCATTGTGATACTCGCGTTTCTGATGCCATTTATGGTGGTCAAGTGCGCAGATACAACGATTGTTTCGTTGTCTGGATTAAAAATGGTCACTGGAGGAAAGATCCAGAGCCCTGTGATGGATGATATGCAAAAAGGCTTGATTGATATGAGCGAAGCCTTCGATTCCTAAAGTGAAGAAGACACAGAGGAAGTCTCCAAAGAAGAGGGCAATGCCGGTAAAATGAAGCCCAATATCTTTGCTGTGCTTGCACTTCTGATGGCTGTGGGAGGATTGATCGCCGCTTTTACCATAGGGAAAAATAGGTTCATCGTTCCTTTGGTGCTGGCAATCCTTGGCCTACTTAGTCTGCTCTTGATCAAAACTGTATTTAGCGGGATGAAAGATGCCGGTGAGTATGACTCATACATCAAGATAAAGCCACAATTCGGATATTTTCTGGCTATCATCGGTTTCATTGCTGCCGCCGTTACTGCCTTCCTGGCCGGTAAAAAGAAACTTATCCCCAGTGAACCACAGTTCTCCAACTATGTCCCGGCTGATGGCGCAGAACCCTATGAAACGCCCGCTGTAGTAGATGCTCCTCCTCTTGCCAGCATTCCGGAAGAATTAAAGCCCCTGGAAGCGCCGATTAACGCCCTTGAGCCGAGTCCCAAAGTAGAAGATTAAGGCTCACTCTGAACTCAACTATTTAAAGACAATACTATAGATAACTGAGGCTTGATTTGTCCCCGGATCGAGCCTCATTTTCGTTTCCGGCTCACGAAATCAATGAGCACCTGTCTATATGTTCCTCTTTTCGCCACCGCTATATCCTTTTAAAAGCCTGGCATTCGCTTACAATGCCTTATAGATATTGGCAAGATCGCCTGATCTGATTATTATATCTGATGAAGCCCAAACTGATGATCTTCCCCAGCGAAGAAATTCCTGTTGACAAAAGATCATACTATTCTCAAAGTTGGATTGAGAAGAAAATTAAGGAGATAAATATGATAGCAATTCGACAAGTATGGCATTGCGCCATCTGCGGAAACGTAGTAGAGGCCGTCTTTGGAGGCAAGGGCGAATTGGTTTGCTGCGGTGAACCGATGAACCTTTTGGAAGAACAATCCCAAGATGCCGCCACAGAAAAACACGTCCCAGTCGTAACAGATAGGGGATCTTCGATCAAAGTAGTAGTTGGCTCTGTGCCACACCCGATGCTTGAAAAGCACTATGTAGCCTTTATTGAAGTGCTTACCGAGAAGAAAGTGTACCGTCATGAACTCAAACCGGGAGACGCTCCTGAGGCGGAATTCCCAGTCAAAATGTCTGAAGTAAAATCAGTGCGCGAGTACTGCAATATCCACGGACTGTGGAAAGCCTAAGGCTGCGGCCAGGGAGGAATGAATGGCTTTTAAAGACACCAGAACATCTGAAAACCTTTTGAAATCCTTTGCCGGAGAATCTCAAGCCAGAATGCGCTATGAATACGCTGCCAAAACCGCCAAGAAACAAGGATTTGTGCAGATCTCCGACATCTTTATGGAAACCGCATTAAACGAAAAAGAACACGCCAAGGTCTTCTTACGTCATCTGCTCAAAAACGGCATGGAAGGCGAAGCCATCAGTATCATGGCTTCCTATCCAGCCGCCTGGAGCGAGACCGGCGAGGCCACGCTGAAGAACCTGAAATTTGCCGCCGACGGAGAAAAAGAAGAATGGACAGAGCTTTATCCCATGTTTGCCGAAATCGCCGAGGAAGAGGGCTACAAAGATATCGCCACTTCCTGGAAGATGATCGCCAAGGTGGAAAAAGAACACGAGAAACGCTTCCGCAAGCTCTATGATAACGTCAAAAACGCCACAGTCTTCAAGAAAGATGAAAAAGTATTCTGGAAATGCCTGAATTGCGGGCACATCCATGAAGGCCTAACCCCACCAAAGGTTTGCCCCGCTTGTGATCATCCGCAAGACTACTTTGAAGTACATGTTGAGAACTACTAAATAAAGCCTGGAGGAATCCCATGCAAAAATGGCAATGCATCGCCTGTGGCTGGATCTATGATCCGGCAGATAACGACAACGTCCCGTTTGAACAGCTTCCTGAAGATTTTGTTTGCCCGGAATGCGGTGTCGGAAAAGACATGTTTGAACCGCTCGATTGAGCTAAATCATAAGCAGCCGGAAGAGTATTCCGGCTGCTTAATTATCAGCTAAAACCAACCTTGTTTTTGAGGAACTATGACTACTACCGAATTCAATGAAATCCTGGATTTCGCCGTGGAACGTGAAAAAGAAGCGATTGCCTTTTATAGGGATCTGCAAAATAAAGCCAAATTTGCCGATCAAAAGCAGATGCTCAAAGAGATGGAACAAATGGAAATGGGGCATATCATGGTGATCGAAGGTATTCGTAATAAAGGCGTAAGAGAAGAAGATATCCAGAAAGTCCAAAACCTGAAGATCAGCGAATATCTGAGCAAAGAGCTCTCCAGAGAAGAGCTTACTTATCAAGGCCTCCTGATCAGGGCTATGAAACGGGAAGAGAATTCTGTGAAGCTCTATACCGAAATGAGCCTGAAATTCCCGGATGCTGAGACCTCCACGCTCTTCAAACGCCTGGCTGCCGATGAAGCCAAACACAAGCTGCACTTTGAGCGGCTTTACGACGATTTTATCAGCAAAGGCAATTGAAGCTCGCACTTGATACCTCCCAAAGCTCCGGCTCCATCGCCCTGCTCGAAGCCGGCAAGCTGCTGTATAGCGCATATTTTGACATCCGGGTAACTCATAGTGAGACCCTGATGCCGGCCCTTGATAATGCCCTGAAAATCTGCGGCAAAAGTCCCGGAGATCTTGACGAGCTTTTGGTCTGCATAGGGCCAGGCTCTTTCACCGGGCTCAGGATCGGTCTGGCCACAGTGAAGGGCATTGCCTACGGCCTGGGACTGCCGGTCAAAGCCTATAACTCCTTGCAGCTCTCAGCCTTGCCCTGCACCATCAGCGGCAAGAATATCCTCTCTGTGATTGATGCCCGGATGCATGAGGTCTATGCTGCGCTTTATCGGCCCGATCTTGGCATCATCCAGGCACCCAAAGTGCTATCTCCCATAGATATACTATCTTGGGATCTTAAAGCTGCGATCATCACCGGCAGCGGAGCCGGGATTATCCGCAAAGTTCTGGAAGCAGAAGGCATAAAGGCAGAATATGCCCCCGCTTATTTCTGCATCCCCCGGGCAGAGGGGCTCTTCAGCCTGGCAGACCTGCTGCCCTCTCCCAGCTATGAGGGCGAATCGCTTTCAGAGCTGGTGCCCTTGTATCTCAGAGAGAGCACGGCTCAGGTGAAGAGGCAGCAAAAGCTGTCCACCTAATTTGGTGATTGGGGGGCGAAAAAACCTTCTAAACCCTCTAAACCCTCTAAACTTTCCAAACAAGGAGACAAGATGTTTTTCGACGTTCCAGTCCCAAAGAATGAAGCTATTTTGACTTATGCTCCTGGCTCCCCAGAGCGAGAGCTGCTACACAAAGCTTTGACAGATATGGCCAAAGACTACTATGAAATCCCAGCCATCATCGGCGGTAAAGAAGTCTTTAGTGGCAATCTGGGGAATTGCATAGAGCCTCATGCTCACAGCCACATTCTGGCGAAGTATCACAAAGCGGGAGAAAAAGACATTCATGCCGCGATTTGCGCAGCCAAGGCCGCCTCAAGCGAATGGGAGAAAATGCCTTTTTATCACCGTTCGGCTATCTTCCTGAAAGCGGCGGATCTGCTTGCCACCAAATACCGTTTTGAGATGAATGCCGCCACGATGTTGGGGCAGAGTAAAAACGCCTTTCAGTCCGAAATCGATGCCGTTTGCGAATTGGTGGATTTCTGGAGATTCAATGCCTATTTTGCTCAGAAGATCTATGAAACACAGCCGCTGATCTCCCCCCGCGGAGAGTGGAACTTCTCAGAATACAGAGCTTTGGAAGGCTTCATCTTTGCCATCACCCCCTTCAATTTCACCTCCATCGCGGGAAATCTGCCCACCGCTCCGGCCTTGATGGGCAATACTGTGGTCTGGAAACCTGCTGGCACCGCGGTCTATAGCGGATATCTCATCATGAAAATCCTGCACGAAGCTGGCCTGCCTGATGGCGTGATCAATTTCATCCCCGGCAAAGGCTCCGAGATGGGCAATCTCGTGATGGATTCTCCGTATCTGGCTGGAGTCCACTTCACCGGCAGCACCAAGGTCTTCAAAGAGATCTGGAAACACACTGCCAATAATATAGATCGCTACAAATCCTACCCCCGCATCGTGGGCGAAACCGGTGGTAAAGACTTCATCTTTGCCCATCCTTCCGCAGATATCGAGGCGCTCGCTGTGGCCAGCATCCGCGGAGCCTTCGAATATCAAGGCCAAAAATGCAGTGCCGCCTCCCGCATGTATATCCCGGAATCGCTCTATGAGGCCTGGCACGAAAGAGCCATCGCCATGCTGGAAACCGTGAAAATGGGCGGCGTGCAGGACTTCTCAAACTTCGTAAACGCCGTGATCGATCAGAGCAGTTTTGACAATATCAAAGGCTATATAGACTATGCCCGCGCCTCAAACGAAGCCGAAATCCTCTGGGGCGGAAACTGTGATGATTCCGAAGGCTACTTCGTGCAGCCCACCCTCATCAAAACCACCAATCCGAAGTTCAAAACCATGCAGGAAGAGATCTTTGGCCCCGTGCTCACGGTCTATATCTATCAGGATAAAGAATATGAGCAGACCCTGCATCTTTGTGATGAGACCTCGCCTTATGCCTTGACCGGCGCTATCTTCGCTCAAGACAGGATAGCGATCTGCCAGGCAAATAATATCCTCTACCACGCTGCCGGCAATTTCTATATCAACGACAAACCCACCGGAGCCGTGGTGGGACAACAGCCCTTTGGCGGCGGAAGAGCCTCCGGCACAAACGACAAGGCCGGATCTTCCATGAACCTGCATAGATGGATCTCGGCGCGCTCCATCAAAGAAAACTTCGTGCCGGCCACTAAGTATGAATATCCGTTTATGAGGTAAATCATGTTGTACTTACCTACCCGCATATTCCTGGGCAGCAGTGCTTTGAACGATGCCCGTGCCTATATCTGTAACGAGGGGAAAAAAGCGCTGATCGTTTGTGGCAAAAGCAGTGCCCACAAAAGTGGGGTGCTGGCGGAACTGCTCCCGATCTTAGCAGAAGAGGGGATCGCGCACAGTGTGTTTAGTGGCGTCTGTGAAAATCCTGATCTGGACTGCGTGACCCAAGGCAAAGATCAGTTCCTGCGCGAAGGCTGCGATTTCCTCATCGCTATAGGCGGCGGATCACCTATGGATGCAGCGAAGGCGATCTCACTGGCGGCGGCCAATAAGCTATCTGAAGACCAGCTTTATGATGCGACTCTCAGGAAGAAAAGCTACGGCATCGTGGCTATTCCAACTACGCATGGCACGGGCTCTGAGGTCACGCAATACAGTGTTTTGACCAATACCAAAACCCAGATCAAGGCCGGGTTTGGCAGCGATCTGATCTTCCCCAGACTCGCCATCGTGGATGCCCGGTACATGACAAGCCTCAGCAGCAGGGTGAGTCTGAATACCTCTATGGATGCGCTGTCCCACCTTTTGGAAGGGATCTACAGCACAAAGCGGGAGCCGCTGCTCTTTCCCATGATCACGCGTGGAATCCGGCTGATCATCGATAATCTGTCCTTGTGCCTAAAAGAACCGGACTATTTGCCAGCCCGGCAGGCTTTGGCGCAGGCTTCGCTCTGGGGAGGAGTGGCCATCGCCCATACCAGCACCACTTTGCAACACGCCATTGGCTATCCCTTTACCACCGAGTTTGGCGTTCCGCATGGTTTGGCCAATGCCATGTTTTTAAGGCAGATCATGGAGTTTTACGCTCCGGCGATCAAAGACGAACTGAGCCTGCTCTTTGCCAGAATCGGTATGAGTCCGGAAGAGTTTATCGCCTGGCTGAACAGCTTTCCCATCCAGCTCAAGGTGGATTTGGGCGGCATCAAGCTGGAGGATTGGATAGAGCAGATTCTGAATAGCAGAAATATCCAGATCTCCCCTGTGATCCCTACAGCTATTGAGCTGCGGGAGATCATAAGAAGCATACAAAAAGACTAGAACCAAAGGAAATACAATAAATGAAAGTAAAAGAATTTCGCGAGGAGCGCAGCCGGCTCACCAAGCTCACGCTGGACAAGGCGAACCTGAATATCAAACGCTTTTTCGCCCTGGATCACGCCGCTTATGAAGATGGCGCAATCCCGCTCAAATACAAGGAAATGCTGGGTTTGGTGGCCTCCATGGTCTTGCGTTGTGATGATTGCATTTGCTATCACCTGGATCAATGCCAGGCGGCCGGTGTGAATGAGACTGAGCTAAATGAAGCGATGAATATCGCGCTGATAGTGGGTGGCTCGATCGTGATCCCACAGCTCAGACGGGCTATGGCATATTGGCAGGAACTGGCCGGCCTTAGGGAATAAGCTTATTCAGCCTGCTTCAGCCACTTCCAGACAGCTTCGGCAAAGCCATTGGTATCACAGGAAGCCACGGTTTGATACTTGCGGCGCAATTCCAGAGGAGCGTTGCCGGTGACAAAGGCATTGGGGCTGAGTTTCAGCATCTCCAGATCGTTATAGTCGTTTCCTATCACCATGATATCATCTGCTGAAGCGCCCAGTTTGTTCATCATAAAGCGCACGGCTCCGCCTTTGTTCACGCCCGGGGCAAAGATCTCGATCCACATGGTGCAATAGTCTATCGGCGAAGTGGTTCTCACCGTAGATAGAGGATAGATTCTTTTGTGAAGCTCATGATAGAGCTCTTCACGGTCCTGCGCCACCATGGCCAAAAACTGCGTTGCTTCCATGATCTGATCAAGTTTGGCAAGATCCAGCTCTTCGGCAAAGTCTTTGTAGTGATCTACCCGGCGCCAAAAATCCTTCATTCCGGTTTTGACCCGATAGTGCATGAGATGGGTATCTGGAACTTTGCCGTGCAGCATATAATCTATCTCAAATTCTTCCAGAGTATCGCAGACTTGTTTCACTTCTTCGGCGTCAAGATCGTGGGAATAGATCAGTTCCTTGGTATGCCAATTCAGGATTCCGGCACCGGTGGCAAAGATCGCATAATCAAAGGGGGCGTCGTGAGGAACCACGTTTTTGAGGCTGTAAAGTGATCTGCCGGTAGCCAATACCCGGTAAATACCGCGCTGGTGCAGCTCATCCAAAGCCTCGTGATTTGGCTCTGAGATGATCCCCGCAGAGTGCATCAGGGTGCCATCCAGATCTGTCACGCAGATCCTGGTTCGCTTTAGTTCAGGTCTGCCCGGCATAAGATCTTCTCCCATAAGACTCCCTCCGCGCCTGGTTGACCGGCTATTTGGCTCAACTCAATGGCATGATATATAGATTGGGTAGCCCGGTTGATCGCCTCGTGTATATCCATAGCTTGCAGACGGTAAGCCAGCATCAGTGTGCTGAAGATATCTCCGGTTCCGGTATAAAAGCAGGGAATATAGGCACATTTGAAAAGCTCAAGCTCCGCCCCGCTGGAATAGAGCACGGCATTGTCCCACTTTTCATGCGGAACACTGGTGATAATCAGCTCTTTGGCACCTAGCTTATGCAGCCTTTCACAGAGCTTTTGGAGGTCCTGTCCTGTGCACTTTTGCCCGTAGGGAAGATCGGCCAGGAAACAGGCTTCCGTATAATTTGGACTGATGATGTCTGCCCTGGCCACCAGATGGCGCATGGCCTGGATCATGGACTGATCATAACAGCTATAGAGCTTGCCATGATCTGCCATCACGGGATCGATCAAAACCAGACAATCTTCCTGCGCAAAAGTATCAATGGCAGATAGCACTATTTGCACCTGAGCCGCATTGGCCAGAAACCCGCTATAAATAGCCGAGAATTCCAGCTTGAGAGCCTGCCAATGGGCAAGGCTTTGGCGCATAAAATCGTCGGTATCCATCTTCTGATAACCCTCAAAACAGGTATTCGCCGAAAGCAGGGAAGTGGGCAGTATGCAGAGCTTTAAGCCAAAACTATACAAAGTGGGAATGATGGCCATCAGCGAGGTATTGCCAAATCCGGAGAGGTCGTTGATCACCAAAACTCTCTTATTCATGCGGCTCGGGCTCCAGAGGAATCTGATACGAATAGATGGACTTTCCTTGCAA